>Ga0207694_10000029_pt1 | contig 239107 bp, 185 predicted proteins | sample KBSC34metaG_FD_184353 | JGI IMG/M metagenome (GOLD analysis project Ga0207694, IMG submission 184353) | Corn rhizosphere microbial communities from Kellogg Biological Station, Michigan, USA - KBS C3-4 metaG (SPAdes) (version 2) | ecosystem: Host-associated > Plants > Roots > Rhizosphere >... | reverse complement strand
CATCTTCTCCCGCTTCGAGAAACTCGACTGCGTGTTTCTGGCCTTCGTCTCCTTTGCCCTCATCGTCGAAGCCCTCAGATAGTGTTAACACGCCCTAATTCAGAATTGAAATCGGTGCAAATCCGAGCTCAATTGGTGCACGAGAGATTTGACCTGAATTCAGATCGGGACCAACGACGACACTCGGTTCCAAAGCGAGCTGCGTTGTACTCGTCTCGGAACCAGGCTTGGTATTCAAGGTTCGGAAGCCTAGGCCGGAAAGGCCTAGGCACGCAATCAGGTGCTTCAGTTTGCTGTTCCTCCCAGAATCATTCGTGCAGTCAGTTCTTGCCTACCCCAACGGCGTACCCGGCGATGAAGAATCCTGGAGGCGCTGCCGAGTTTGTTTTTCCTCTCAGAAGCGTGCGGAAGCGATTTCCCGTCTTGCCAAGCTGGTATTGCTGGCCTGAAAGATTAAACATGGAGATGCCTGTGACAGTGTTGATGTTTACGACGCTGAAATCGCCGGTCGTTGTATCAAGAATGACCTGCTGCTGCAGGGTCGATGTCTGGATCGGCGTTCCGGATCGGAAGGACTCAGGATCGGCGAAGCTGGCGGGAGAGGAGGTGAGATAGACAGTGGTTGTGCCGATGCGGTCCACGATGCGCAGGGTTCCGTTGGTGGTCACGCGCTGAGTCACGGCTTCGGTGTAAAAGGTGAAATTGGCAGTTGCCGCGGTCTCTGGAATGCCATTGAATGCAGGCAACTGGGTCACAAAGCTGAAATAGCCGAACTGGTTGGAGTTAGCGCCGCTATTGTTGACGTTGCCTATGAATTCCAGGGCAACTCCGTCCTCATCGAAGGTGACATGCTGGACACTGTCCACTTGAGCTTCGGCGAAGGCCGATGTGAAAGTGAGCATCGCTGCCAGAGCCAGCGGTGACAGCTTGCGCAAGACCATGGTTGTTCCTCCTTGCGGCGCTATGGAGTTCTCACCGCAGGTCTTCATTGCTGAGCCGTCGTGCCGTGGGCGTCAATGAATTCGACATGTATTCCGGATCAACATTGAATAGACCCGCAAATCAATTGAATTGAGGACCTTTGAGGTGATGTAATTAGCGGCACCCCCTTGCGGAGCGGCCGAATGCCAGGTCCGATTCTTCGGTTCAACGACACGGAGCTCGATGTCGGGCGCTACGAGATTCGTCGAAGCGGCCGGTCTTTGAGGCTGGAACGCCTGCCAATGGAGCTTCTGATTCTGCTCGCATCAAGTGGAGGCGAACTCGTGACGCGGGAAGAGGTGATCGAACGCCTTTGGGGCAAAGGCGTTCATCTAGATGCCGATCAAGGAATCAACACAGCGATTCGTAAGATCCGGTTGTGTCTGCGGGACACAGCCGAGAACCCCACCTATGTTCAGACGATCGTCGGCAAAGGGTATCGCTTTATCCCGCCGGTAGCAACTTCCCAGCACCCGATTCCGGCGCTGAAAGATGAAGCCTCGAAGATTGAGATTCCTGGTCCTCATTTGTCCCGATTGGAAGGAAGCAGATGGATCGTCATTGCGGCTGTAGTGATTGCGATGACCACGGCAGGTCTGGTGTGGTCTTGGTATGCACGTCGCCCGGCTCAGGCGACGCCTATAAAGGCTATCGCTGTGCTTCCGTTTGAGAATCTCTCTGGAGATCCTAGCCAGGACTATTTTGTGGATGGTGTTACAGACGAACTGATCACAGAATTAGCCAGGATGGGCGGCGTACGAGTGATCTCCAGGACATCGAGCATGCAATACAAGCATGCGAAAGGGAAACTGGGGAAGATTGCCAGTGAACTGGGCGTGGATGCTGTGGTCGAGGGTGCCGTTGCGCGTTCAAATAATCGCGTTCGCATCACAGCGCAGCTCATCCGTGCTTCTTCTGACCAGCACCTTTGGGCAGATTCGTACGAACGCGACATCTCGGACATGCTAACGCTGCAAACGGAAATTAGTGCGGCGATCGCACGAGAGTTACGGGTGGAGTTGGCCCTGCAGATGCCGACGGTAGCGTCGCAGAAACCTCTGAATCAGGAGGCATACGCGGAATATTTGCGCGGACGTTACGCCTGGAACGTTAGGCGGGAGCCGGCGCTGCTGGAGGCAATACAGCATTTTGAAACGGCCATTCAGATGGATCCGAGCTTCGCCCAGGCCTACTCAGCTCTCGCCGACTGTCATACAACTCTGGGATACCTGAACGCGCGATCACCGGAAGAAACATTTCCGAATGCACGGCTGGCGGCACAAAGGGCGCTTTCGCTGGACGGTTCTCTGGCAGAACCGCATGCCTCGCTTGGGTACTACTACCTTTACTACGAACGAGACTGGCAGGCTTCCGAAAGAGAGTTTCGGAAGGCCATCGAGCTGAACCCCAACTATGCGCTTGCGCATGACTGGTACGGAGTCTATCTCACTGCCAGAGGGCGCTGGAGCGAAGCTCTTGCGGAGTTGGAGAAGGCGCGCGAACTCGATCCGATGTCGCTGCCGATCAGTACGGATATCGGGTTCTCTCTCTACTACGCCCAGAACTACGATGGCGCTATCGAGAGCTTACGAGGAACTCTTCGAAAGGAACCCGCCTTTCCCTTGGCCCACTTGTGGCTCGGTCGTGCCTACGAAGAAAAGGGCATGTACGCCGAAGCGGTAGCTGAATTCCAGAAAGTACAAGAGGCGATTCCGGGTTGGCCAGTGGCCACGGCAGCCATCGGGTGGGTCTATGGACGATGGGGGAAAACATCCGAGGCTCGCAGGGTTCTGACCGTGTTGCATGCGCAGTCGAAACGGCGATATGTGAGTGCGTACGCTATCGCTCTCGTCCACGCCGGCGTTGGCGACAAGGACGAGGCGCTGCGCTACCTCAACCTCGGCTTGAAGGAGAGAACCAATTGGATGGTTTGGACTGCCGTCGATCCCCGATGGGAGCCCGTCAAAAGAGACGCACGTTTCCAGCAACTACTAGGTGAGATGGGGCTCTGATGCCAGATCGCTGCCCGCTAGAAACTGTCGACCAATCAGGCAGGTGAACTTCAACTGTTGACGACGGGCGAGACCCTCATTCAGAACGGCTTGCGCGCCACAATTGAGATAGTTACCGATAGACGGGGCTGTCGCCAGGAATCTTTTGGAATCGGCAAATTGCGAATGCACGCATCGAGCACTAAAAAAGAAGCTTGGTTGATTCGTCCGCGCTGTCGGCCGGAGCCAGGAACAAGTTGGCTGCCCTGCGCTTCCGTCAGGCTCCAATTTCTTCTTGAAATGCCCAACTTGGAAAGGAAGGACGCTTAATGTCTTCGTCGAATGACCTTCGCATCTGCTCGGATCATCAACCCGGCCTGCTTGTAGTCTCAGTGAGTCTCATTTCCATGCTCCTCACAGCTACACTCATCGCTCAGACTGTACCACCGGCGTTGCAGTCTCCCGCTGCGCAGCCGCCACAGTTGGGACCGCACGGAGAGAAGATTCCTGGTATGCCGAAGTTTCACGACCCGGCGCCATATGATCCAAACGAGCACGAGGGGTACAAACAGATCTTTGATGCTAAGAGCTTTACGGGATGGGATGCAGATCCATCCATCTGGCGAATCGAGGGAGGCATGATGGTGGGCGAAACGCTCGAGGGCAAGCCGAAGGGCAATAGCTACATCGTTTATCGTGGGGACAGAACACGCGATTTCAATCTGAAGCTGCAGATGAAAATTGAAAAGGGCGGAGGTGGCGGAATCCAATACCGCAGCGTCACTGGCATACCCTGGACGCGAACGCAGCCCGCAGGACAGCCGCCCTACGATCTCAGGTTTATGATGACGGGCCCGCAGGCTGACTTCTGGTTTCCTGTCAGCGCCACAACTGCGTCGTATACAGGTCAGTGGTACTCCGAAAACACGATGCAGGGCATCCTCGCGTATCGCGGTCAAGTCACGGAGGCCCTCCCTGGCCAGACCAATCGTCTTGTCGCAAATATCGGCGACATCCGGGCCTTGGGCGGCTACGTGAAGGTAAACGAGTGGAACGACTACGAGATCATCGCGCGCGGCAGTTTGATGATGCACATCATGAACGGCCAGCTAATGGCCGTATTCATCGATGACAGCCAAGACTCGATCAACAACCAACCTGGACTTATCGGCTTCGAGATCGAGAGCCAGCCTTGCAAGATCTCAGTGCGCAATATCTGGCTTAGAAAATTCAACTAGTGGCCTGTGACGTGGCCCTCAAAACCATGTTTGAGGTATTCACCAGGGTTAACCCCGACAACTCGCTTGAACGCCTTGCTGAACGCAGCGTCCGACTCGTAACCGACCAGTCGCGCGACGTCTATGAGTTTTTTATCGCGCTGTCGCAGTAACTGCATCGCCTTCTGCATTCGCCACTCGGTTACATATTCCAGCGGAGTTTGTCCGAGAAGCTCCTTAAAACGTACTGCGAATGCGGAGCGAGACATGCCCGCCGCTTCGGCCAGGGATTCGACCGTCCAGGGTGTATTCATTCTGTCGTGAATGGCACTCAGGGCATTGCCCAGTTGAGGATCGAAAACGGCACGAAGCCATCCTTTGTTGCGTTCCGGTCCCGACGCGATATGCGTCCGGAGTACCTGGATAAACAGAACCTCGGCCAGCCTACTCGCGACTACTTCAGATCCCGGCGCCTGTTCTGCCATTTCTGATGCCAGCGCCTGCATTGCGTTGTGAAGAGCAAGTGTACTTTTCTGATCGGCCTTAATCAGAATGAAGCTCGGCAATAACTGAGTGATCGGCGTCAGGCTGGCGCGATCGAAACTGAAGGACCCACAGACGATTGTCGTCGGTGCGCCACCGCCTCCATAAAGAACGACATTGCCGTTGGCTTTGGCCCCGATTTCGCGGAAGGTTGACCTCGGACGTGTTCGCGGGCTGTCGCGCAAAACAATCGAAGTCCCCTTAGCCAGCAAAAAGCAATCGCCACCGGTAAGAGGAATTGGGTCCGGAATGCCTTCTACGCTCAGCCAGCAGTTACCGCGCGAAAGCATGGCGAAGTGCGCCAAATCTGTAGGGGAAGTCTTGTTTTTCGAGGATATGACTTTTTCTTCGGCCTGATTTTCCTGTTTCACGCCCCACGGCGCTGTGGCTTCGAGCCTGTGCAGACCAAAAGCGGTTACCTGCATTGTTCTGAAGATGTCTGTTATCGGGTCCAACTTAGACTCCATCTCTTGGTGTTCTGTGAGGACTGTACGAAACTGCACAGCGTCGCTCGTCGGACAAGCGCAGTATCAAGTAGGAGAGGCCGTCAACATTGACGGACATTCTCCTTCCTTCCGGCGTCACAACTCCTACACTCCTTTTCCCAGAGCCGCGCGTTCCATCTCCATCAAAAGGTGCAAAACAGCTCAGTTGAGCCCTCCTTCTGGACGAATAGACAAAAGATTAGGACTCCTGAGCAGTTCTCGTCCACCGCCAAAGAATCTACCCAAGTGCACCGAATGCTTCGCGCATTCCGAAGGGAGTAAATATGGGAAAGCTTCAAGGTAAGGTTGCAGTCATCACGGGTGGGGCTACCGGCATCGGCCGCGCTGCAGCAAAGCGCTTCATCGAGGAGGGCGCCATCGTCTTCATTTTTGGGCGGCGGCAGCAAGAGCTCGACGCCGCTGTGGCCGACCTCGGGCCGAACGCCAGAGCGGTGAAGGGCTCAGTTTCCGACCTGGGCGACCTCGACCGACTCTACGCGGCGGTGAAGGCCGAGCGCGGAACCCTTGACATCGTCTTCGCCAATGCCGGGGCGGGAAGTCCCCTTCCGCTCGGCAAGATCACCGCCGAGCACATTGACGAAACCTTCGATACCAATGTGAAGGGTACGATCTTCACGGTTCAGAAGGCGCTGCCGCTGATGGGCAAGGGCGGTTCGATCATTCTGACCGGCTCAAGCGCCGGTACCACGGGCGCCCCGACAATGAGCGTCTACAGCGCGAGCAAGGCGGCAGTGCGCAACCTCGCGCGGACCTGGGCGGAGGACCTGAAGGGCACCGGCATCCGGGTAAATGTGCTCTCTCCCGGGGCGACGGCGACCGAACTCGCGAAGGCAGCGCTAGGCGAGGAGGGCCAGAAAGCCTACGCCTCGATGACTCCGCTCCAGCGCATGGCCGATCCGGCGGAGATCGGGGCGGCGGCTGCCTTTCTCGCGTCAGATGACAGCAGCTTTATGACCGCCAGCGAACTCGCCGTCGACGGCGGCCTGGCCCAAATCTGACCGCACTATGCATGGTCTCAAATTCAACAGACAAACAACGAAGAGTCAAAAGGGAGAAAACATATGAGTAATAATCTTGGACAAAAATTGGAAGGCAAAATTGCAGTCATCACAGGCGGAAGCAGCGGGATTGGCTTGGCCACGGCCAAGCGCTTCGTTGAAGAAGGTGCGCACGTCGTGATCACCGGGCGACGAGAGAAAGAGCTGAAGGAGGCCGCAACCTTCATCAAGAGAAACGTTACGACGGTTGTGGGCGACGTGTCGCGCTTGGAAGATCTCGACCGGCTCTATGCCGTAGTGAAAGAGAAACATGGTCACATCGACGTACTGTTCGCAAACGCGGGCGCGGGTACAGTCGCACCGCTCGCAGTAGCTACTGAGGCCCACTTTGATCAGACCTTCGACGTGAACGTGAAGGGGCTGTTCTTTACGGTGCAGAAGGCCCTTCCCCTCTTCAAAGACGGCGGCTCGATTGTCCTGAATTCTTCTGTCTCAAACGTGTTGGGACTCCCAGGCTTTACCGCCTACGCCGCCAGTAAGGCGGCTGTGCGCAACTTCGCGCGCGGTTGGACTATGGAGCTGAAAGACCGCAACATCCGCGTGAATTCGATGAGCCCGGGAGCAATCGATACCCCAGCTTTAACGACGACGACGGGCCTCACAGCTGAACAGGCCGAGCAAGCGGTCGCCCAGTTCACCTCGCAGATTCCACTCGGTCGTAGGGGCATGCCCGAGGAAATCGCGGCCGCCGTCGTGTTCCTCGCCTCTGATGAAAGTTCTTACATCACCGGTGTGGATCTCGCCGTCGATGGAGGCATGGCGCAGGTCTGACCCCGGCGCGGTCCGTGGCTGGCCCTCCAGGCACGCCAGTCCTGGGACCACGTCACAAACTTTGGTTCTAACACGAGATCGGAGACATTATGAGCTACGCAATTGTAGGATTCGGCAAGATCGGCCAGGCCCTCGCCCACGCCTTCGCCCGTAGGAACATCAACGTGACCGTCGCGAGTCGCCGGTCACCCGAGGCGTTGGCACCGCAGGCTCGGGCGGTTGGATCCACGGTCGTCGCCAAGTCGCTGCGGGATGCACTCGAGGCCGACACAATCATTTTGGCGGTCCCGTTCGGGGAACATCGCGAGATTGCGAAGGCCCTGCCGAACTGGAAAGGCAAGACGGTCATCGACGCGATGAATTCGTTTCCAGTCCCACCTGAGGAACTGGACGATCTCCCGTCCTCCGCCTTCGTTGCGAAGTCTTTCACCGGCGCCAAGCTCGTGAAAGGTTTCAATCACCTGGTTGCGGCCACACTGGCTACCGACCCGATCGTCGAGGGCAGTCACCGGGTCGTCTTTCTGTCGAGCGACGATGAGGACGCGATCGGTCCCGTGGCGGACTTGGCCAAACAACTCGGGTTCGCGCCCGTCAAGCTGGGAAAGTTCAACGAGGGTGGCGAGCTGGTGCACGCACGCGGCAAAACTTGGGGTCGGCTCATCTTTCAGGATTTGTTCAAGAAGCAGCAGTAATCGATCGTCCACCGTGTGATTTGGCGCGAGAAGGATGGTTCCGAAACGTCCGAATTAGATCGGACGCGATCCGATGTAAGGGAAATGGAGAAATTTCGATGAGTGTCGAAAAGAATGTCCAGGTCGTGAAAGATTTCTTTGCAGCAGTAGGCAGCGGCGATAAGCAACGTGTGTTGGCGCTGGTTGCCGAGGATATTGAGTGGATCGTGCCGGGCGAGGACTGGCCTCTGGCCGGCACGCATCGCGGGCACGCGGGAGTGGCGGATGTGCTTCAGAAGGCGTCCCAAGAGATAGAAACGACATATCCAAAGCCCCCCGAATTCGTAGTGCAGGAAGACCGGGTTTTTGTCCTCGGCGTCGCTACGGGGAAGATCAAAGCCACGAATAAGACGTTCGAAGACCATTGGGTCTTCGACATCACCGTTCGAAATGGAAAACTGACGAACATCCGGGAGTACATCGACACGCAAGCACTGGCGCGAGCCTCCGAGAGGGTCGCGAGCCCCAGGTCCTGACCCGTCGACACCGATACAAGCATCTGTTTGCCAGGGAGCCGTTTGTGGACCTTGTGCTTGACTCATCTCGAAGTCACGAACCAAGGTATCCCACACCGCTTTTGGAACGTTCTTAATGTTGAATACGCCTTGGAGCTTGCCAGCATTTCGCCGGACCGGACTTTGTAGACGAGTTCATGCTGCGCGTGCAAGACAACTCTCTCCAAACATGGTTCCTTTTCCGGAAACGAATTCGCCGGAGCCTGAGATGCTGGCCGTTGCCGCTGCCCATGTGCGGTGGTGAGTAGAGAGCGTGGCCGCTCACCCGCGATTGCGCCTGTAGACAGTCCAGCACAGAGCTTGCCTCTCCTACTCGACAAACTCCGTCTCGTAGGGACCAAGTTTCATCTCGCCGTCGTATGACTTGTGTGAGAGCACTCCGTGCGCCTTCTTTCCGAGAGCAACTGACTTTACCTGCTCTGTCGTATTGACATAGAGAGTGCGGCCATCTACCACCCGGGCGTAAACCCCTTCTGGCGTATCAGGTCCCGGCTGTATGCCAAGGCGACTTCGAAATCGTTGAAGAATCGCATCGATGAAGGATGCCTGCGCCGGTGCAGCCAGATAGATCGCCTGTCCCTTGCCGTACTGGTTTACGGTAACTGCCGGAGGCTGGCCCGCGATGTTCGTGAACCTCGCCAGTGTCTCTGCAGTTCCCGGTTCCAACACTTCGTAGAAGCGAAGGTGGCCCTTCACGAGCTTCCCATCGAGCTCGAATTGGGGAGCTTCGTCGGGCTTATAAAACTGCGCGGTGCGTAGCCCAAAGACATCGCTCAGCCTGCCTGGCAGCGGCGTGTCAAACCATTGTCCGCGCTCATCAACTTTCGCGGAGAACGCGGTCATCAGTACGGTCCCGCCCCCGCTCACATATTCCCGGATGGCCTTCGCACTGGCAGCGTCCATCACATAGTCGGCCGGGACGACAACGAGTTTGTATTTTGAAAGGCTGTCATGACCGATATTGATAACAGCCGTGTCGATGTTGGCACGGAAAAACGGTTCGAAAGCATTCTGCACCTGCTCGGTGTATGAAGGCGCGAAGTATTGGAGCGTTGTGTTGGAGGGGCCGTTCGGATGCGAGTCCACGAAAGACTCGAAGGAATAGGCGATAGCGACCTCAGGGTGCGGATAGCGAGGAAAGCCATATTTTGAAAGTTCACGAAAATCAGAAGCGATGTGAGCGAATTCATCGACCTTCCACGATGGCTTCCCGTCATGATCAAGCAGACCGAAGAGCGCTTGCTCTTCTCCTCCAAGGTGGCTATTGAAGGTCCATGCGAGAAGGCCCTGCGCACCAATTGCCAAGCTAAGATAGGCATACATACGACTCTTGCCAGGAGTTCCGTAGTATCCTCCTCCGCCTGCCGTGAACTCATTGAACCAGAGAGGAGTCTCGAGGGCTCCTTTCACCATCAGTGCAGGGAGTACTCCGCTCACAGGATCACCCGGGTAAAAGCCCTCTGCTCCGTAGGACACATACGACTTGTATGTGCTCAAGTAATCGAAGCCTCGACGGGGAGCATTGTCCCAGAGATTGGATATTGCGGGAACATTGGGCATGTTTCGCTGACGAATTCCATCGAGTTCCTGAAGACGCGCAACGGTCACATCCGACCAATATCTGTGCAGATCCAGATAGCGTTCGGAGGGGCCCGGTCCATCGGCAAGAGGCAGGTCTACGTCCTCGAAGCTATTCAACCTGCGCGACCATCGCTGCGTGGCCCAGACCTTGTTGAGTTCTTCAACAGTGCCGTACCGTTTCTTCAGCCAGGCAATAAATCGCTGACGGTCCGGCTCCGAGTAGGACATGAATCCATTGCCAATCTCGTTGTCGTAGCCTACTGCGATGACTGCAGGATGCTTTGCATAACGCTTCGTCAGCTTGTCGGCGAAAATACCGATCTCACGCACGTAATCGGGATCGCTGATGTTATCCATGTAGCGTTCCGCCGGCGGTCGGCGTTCGCCATATTGATTCACGATATCGATGCCTGGATACTTGCGATGCAACCAGATAGGCGCAGGCGAACCGGAAATGTCCAGGATCACCCGAATGCCGTTGGCCTGCATCTTGTCCATGATCTTGTCGAACCACTCAAATTTGAATTCCCCTTGCGACGGCTCAAACGAGTCCCACGATAGATCTCCCATGCGCACCACATTGAATCCGGCGTGCTTCATGATCGCGATGTCATGATCGATCTCCTCGGAAGACCGATCGACGGGCTGATAACACGTGCCAACAAAGAGCTGTCCAGGGCCCGGCCAGTCAGGATGGGAGACCTCTGATTGGGCAACAGACATCGAGCCTGCTGCACCCAAGCTGACGAGAGTCCATGCGAAGATTCGGATGATCCATGATCCATAGACGTGGTCGCTGAGTTGCTGTAAGTGCTCCTTCATAGACCCTCTTGCAATGAAACATTTGAAATTGTTATCACTCGGTGTTGTGGATGGATTCGGTTCGCGAGATGAACATTCGGTTGCAGTTTTCAGGAAATACGGAACGCAATCATGTCGGGAGAATGGCTTGGCACCGTCCCTGCGAAGGGCCACGTGAACTTGTTTTCCAGCGATGGATGCTGCTGATCGTTGTTAGAAATCCCATTTTATTCGCATTTTTAGCGGCCCGGCAGTTCTCGTCGCGAAGAGACTTTCGACTGATGAAGAGATGATACAGCCGGTACACCAGATACTTGCCCACGTCCCAGCCTTCGCGGTTCAACAGCACACGGATCTTTCTGTATCCGTAACGCACTCTTGCCTGAGCGATCTCGCGGATCCGCATCCGCAACTCAGTCCGTGGATCGAGGCAGCTTCGATAACGGTACGTTGCCCTTGGCACGCACAGGACCGGCAGGCATGCCGTTCACTTACCTGAAAGCTCCCTACCAGGCGCTCCACCATCGGTCCACGCCGCGAAGACTTTACCATTTTTTTGAGAGCACGTCCTGCAGCATCGTCTTGTCCAGCGTTACCTCCGCAACCAGTTGCTTCAGCCGCGAGTTTTCCTCCTGCAGCTGTGCCATCTGTCGGACCTGGTCCACCTCCAGGCCGGCATACTTCGCCTTCCACCGGCGGAACGTCTGTTCACTGATCCCCGCCTTCCGGATCACCTCCGCTACCGGAACCCCAACCTGCTGGCCAAGGCTCTCTGGGTGCCGACATGGTCATCCTTCGCAATGGGATAGATGCGGCACTTCGTGACATAACCATCAGCGGACGGTCAGCCGATCATCTACTCGTCGCCATTCACCCGATCGAGAAGAACATCGAAGACGAATCGGACGACAGATCACGTCTGACTGCTGCTTGCCACAGGTTTGGTGGCTTCGCATTCGGTTCGTTGATCAGACACTGCATCTTTGAATTTCGATGTGCCAGAGCCTCGCCAAAGAACCGCCATTTGCGGTCACAAACCATCGCGTTTACACTTGGTCGTTCCACGATTCATGTGAGATTGCGTGCTGCGCTGAACGCAGCGCGAGAATTTGTCTTTTGCAACACGGAGTGTTTGATGAATCGCGTTCTTGTTGCCTTCATTTTTGTTTCGGTCACCGCATCGGCTCAGAACTACACACGCGGAGTTGGGGTTTACCCCGGAGATCCGCGCGAATACACAGGACCCTCTCTGGTTGTGGATACGCAAACGTATCGCAACCTCGCTTTGCACCGGCCCGCGTATCAGTCCGGCGCTCACGACTACAACCTCACGGCTCAACTTGTCACCGACGGCATCAAGGAGACGTCGCTTCCCCAGTGGATCGAGACGTCGACAAGCAATGCCGGCGTTCTGCCGAAGCGACAAAGAGAACTGTTTTTGGACGGCAATGTTACGTCGTCCGTCGATGTATCGGGCGACAACGCCTGGGTTGAATTTGACCTACACGGTGACGGCGAGGCGCCGGAGATCGATCGCCTCGATCTTTATCTACGCAAAATCTATGGGCGCTCTCTAACGGGTACCTGGACCTACATTGTGCTCGGATCGAATGATGCATCCTCCTGGAAGGAGATCGGGCGCGCGACCGGCTCTGAGTGGCCTGACATGTCTGTGCCGGGGCCGAGCTTTATGCAATCCATTCCCTTCACTGCCCCTGTGAAGCATCGCTCGTATCGCGTGCAGTTCTCTTCTGAAAGCATGCATTCATGGGGTGTTGCCGAGCTTGCGATGTTCAATAGAGGTCAGCCTATTCGCGTGACTGGTCCCGACATCTTCTCAAGTGCGTGGATGAGCGCGGGAACCGGCGAGGAGTGGGTGTATGTCGATCTAGGCGCGAACTGCACGTTCGATCGGGTCAATCTGTCTTGGCTTGAGCGCGCGGCAGAAGGTGCAGTGCAGGTTTCAGATGATGGGAGTCACTGGAACCCGATAAAGACACTCGCGCAATCATCAAGCCTAACTGACAATCTTCAACTGGATAGCCCAGCTCATGGCAGGTACGTGCGCTTGGTGATGAGCAACCCTCAGAAGCCGGGCGATCACTACATACTGAGCGAGCTGGAAGTCTTCGGGCGCGGCGGCCCGGTTCCCGTTGCCCATATAGCTGCAACGCCGGAGGGCGACGGAACATTGCCGCTTGCGGGCGGAACGTGGCGCGTGCAGCGAGCCTCGCTCGTTTTGGTGGACGGAGAGGAACTGTCGAATCCCGGGTACATCGATCGGGGATGGATGATCGCAACCGTTCCGGGAACGGTTCTGACCAGCTACTTGAACAACGGCGCGATTCCGGACCCGGATTTCGGTGACAACCAGTACGCCATCTCTGATTCATTTTTCTGCGCTGATTTTTGGTATCGCAATGAGTTCAACGCACCGGCCGCGCAGCATACGGGCGAGCACACCTGGCTCAACTTCGATGGCATCAATTGGAAAGCCGATGTCTATTTGAACGGGCACAAAGTTGGCCGGATCGATGGCGGTTTCATGCGCGGACGTTTCGATGTGACGGCATTCGTGCATCCAGGCGGAGCCAACGCTCTGGCGGTACGCATGATTCGCGCGGCGAATCCCGGCAGCACAAAGGACAAGGCCGGACCAACCGTGAACGGCGGAGCACTCGGGCGTGACAACCCGACGTTTCACGCATCGGCCGGGTGGGATTGGATGTCGACGATTCGCGGGCGTAACACAGGGATTTGGAGCAATGTCTCGCTCAGCAAAACCGGGCCCGTTCGGATTGAAGACCCGTTGGTGACGACGAAGTTGCCTCTGCCTGACACAACGACTGCTGACGTGACGATTCGGACGACACTGCGGAATCTGGGTGCAGTTCAAGTTTCGGGAACCTTGCGCGCCGCCTTTGGAGACGTAACGGTCTCGACCCCGGTGACTTTGGAAGCGAACTCCACAAAGCCTGTTGCGTTGTCGCCAGCGTCACAACCGAACCTGCACCTCAAGAACCCGAAACTCTGGTGGCCAGTGGGATATGGAGATCCGAATCTCTATCCTGTGTCGATCAGCTTCCTGGCAGATGGTGTTGTCTCAGACCAGACTTCGTTCAAGGCAGGCGTGCGGCAGTTTACGTACTCAGAAGATGGCGGCACATTGAAGATCTGGATCAATGGCCGGCGCTTCATTCCTCGGGGAGGAAACTGGGGATTCGCGGAGTCGATGCTTCGCTATCGCACTCGCGAGTACGATACTGCCCTGCGCTATCATCGCGACGAACACTTCAACATGATCCGCAACTGGGTGGGGCAGATCGGAGATGAGGCGTTCTACGATGCAGCGGACCGTTACGGCGTCGTAGTATGGCAGGACTTCTGGCTAGCCAATCCATGGGACGGCCCCGATCCCGACGACAACGACTTGTTCCTGACAAATGCAAAAGACTATCTTCTGCGCATTCGCAATCACGCTTCGCTCGGCATCTTCTGCGGACGCAATGAAGGATTTCCGCCGCAGCCGATCGATGATGGACTTCGCAGCCTCGTCGCCGCTCTCGAGCCGGGATCGCACTACATCTCGAGTTCTGCCGACGGGCCGGTCAGCGGGCATGGGCCTTATCGTGTAGAGCCACTGCGATACTACTTTGAACACGCGCCGGAGAAGCTGCATAGCGAGATGGGCTCACCGAATGTTGTCGAGATAGATGACCTGCGCCGAACCATGCCGGAATCGGCCATGTGGCCTCAGGGCTATGAATGGCCGCTGCACGACTATCACGAACAGAACCCATTCACCACAGCCGTCGACAAGCAGTACGGTGGGGGAAGCAATATCGAGCAATGGGACGGTTTCGCGCAGTTTGTGGACTATGACTCGTACCGAGGAATGTTCGAGGGGCAAAGCAAAAACCGGCTGGGGCTGCTCATCTGGATGAGCCATCCGGCCTGGCCTTCGCTGCTGTGGCAGACCTATGACTACTTCTTCGATACCGACGCCGGCTACTACGGCGCAAAGAAGGGCGCCGAGCCATTGCACATCCAGTGGAACGCATCTACTGACGCCGTCGAAGTGGTGAACTACAGTGCCGGCGATCAGATCGGGCTGACCGCGTACGCGCAGATCCTCAATATGGATGGGACGGTGAAATGGGAGAAGGCTGCGACGCTGGAGAGCCATGAAGACAGCACGCAGACGCCAATCCAGCTTGAGTTCCCGGGCGCCCTTTCGCGCACACATTTCATTCGTTTGAGTCTGATGAGGAACAAACAAGTCGTATCCTCGAATTTCTATCTGCGCGGCGCGATTGAGGACGACTATCAGGGCATCCGCGAACTAGCTCCAGCCGAAGTTAAAGCGAAGACGCGCATCAGGCGCAACGGCGCTGAATGGCAAATCACGACAGAGTTGCACAATGTATCGAAATCGCCTGCATTGATGGTTCGGGTGAAAGCGATTCGGAACAAGAGTGGCGACCTGATCGTGCCGGCGCTCTTCAGCGATAACTATGTTGCGTTGATGCCGGGCGAGAAACAGACGATCTCCATCTCATTGCTGGACGCCGATACGCGCGGTGAGAAACCAGGCATTCGGCTCGATGGCTATAACCTCGCCCATCGCTAGAGCGAATGGTGTGCACGGAACTCGCGAACTACTTCGGCGGGATCGCTATGCTGGCCGTCTACCGCTTCATTCATAGAGCGCATGTCATCGGCGGTGACTTTGCCGGCAAGGGTGTGGAGAGCGTCCGCGATCTGCGGCCAGCGACGGAGCGATTCGTTACGCACCAGAGGAACAGCCTGGTACGGCGGGAAGTAGTGGCGATCATCTTGAAGCGCGACGAGCCCGAGTGCCTGGATAGGGCCGTCGGTTGAGTTGGCGGCGATCATATCAACTTGGTGAGCGGTCAGCGCGCGGTAGAGCAAGCCAAGGTCCATCGTCCGCGGAGAACCGGCGAAATGCAGATCGTAAGCAGCGCTCAGACCCGGCAGGCCGTCAGGGCGCTGTTCAAACTCGTAGCCCACTCCGAGATGCCAATTCGGTGTAAATTGCGCTGCCTGACTCAGCGTTGTCAGGTTAAGATGTTTCGCATCGCCTCCGCGAATCACCATGGCAAAAGTGTTTTCGAAGCCGAGTGGCTCGCCGACCGTGACATCATTGCGGGATGCATAGAGGCTGCGCACGGTCTGGAGCACTGCACCCGGATCACGACTGACCGGCTGCTTCAGAATTGCAGTAAGGGCAGTGCCCGTGTACTCGACGTAGGCATCGATGCGGCCGGAAACGAGGGCCTGGTTGCAGATGTAGCTGCCGGCGAGATAGAAGCGGCGTTCCACTTTCAAGCCTGATGTCGCTTCAATCTCCTGGGCGAGGAGTTCGCCGAGGATGACCTGCTCTGTAAAGTTTTTCGCGCCGATGACGGGATGATCAGGCCGCGGTGGCGAGCAACTGGCAAGAAGGATGGAGACGAGAGTCGAGCAAAAGAGCAGGATGGTTCGCTTCATGTGCGCGCGCTCTCAGGTGCGGGGACTCTAAATCGTCTCTCGAGTAATCCAAGCCCTGCGTCTGCAAGCAATGCGAGCAATGCCGCCGGAACCGCTCCCGCTAGAACCAGTCGGTTGTCGACCGAGGCAACGCCGCGAAATATCAGCTCGCCAAGCCCGCCAGCGCCTACGGCAGCGGCAATGGTTGCGATCCCGATACAGGTCACCGTCGCAGTCCGCAGTCCTGCAAAGATGAACGATGCCGCTAATGGCAGTTCGATTTTGAACAGCCGCTGTGAATCGGTGAGCCCGATCGCTCTTGCGACCTCCATCAACGTCGGATCGATACCGCGAATACCCGCGTACGTGTTGCGCAGAATTGGAAGCAGCGCATAAGCAGTGAGCGCAATGATAGCGATTCGGGCAGCACGCTCTCCAAGCCACGGCAGCGGCAACAGAAAACCGAACATGGCTAGCGAGGGAATCGTCTGCAGCACATTCGTTACACCGATCACTGGCTTTGCCCAGCGCGGCGAACGCGTAAGCCAGATACCGGCCGGAATTGCGAGAGCCGCCGCAAACAACATCGCGGCACCCGTGAGCCACAGGTGCTCCAGCGTGAGCGTTCCGATCTCGCTCCCATACTGTGATAGGAAGGACGTGCTCATGCTGAACCGGCCTGTCTGGTGTGCGGTCGAGCCTCGCCGCGATGAAACGCCGCGGCATAGGAGAGGATTTCGGGATGATCGGAGCGGAGGAACTCGTCCCGAGGCACAGTCACGATTATCTTTCCCTCGCTTAGTAGGACGATACGATCGGCGAGATACAGCGCTTCATCCAAATCGTGCGTGACGAGAAGGACTGTAGTCTTCACGCGCCCGAGGAGTTCCCGAAGCATGTCCTGCATCTCGGCCCGTGTTAGTGGATCGAGCGCGCCGAAAGGTTCATCCATCAAGAGAATTTCTGGTCTCGCCGCAAGGGCTCGTGCCAGTCCGACACGTTGCTTCTGCCCACCCGAAAGCTGATGCGGGTAGCGAGCAGAAAAACTCGTGGGTTCGAGGCCGACCAATTGAAGAAGCTCATTGGCACAGGTGGCCCGCTGCGCACGCGAACGACCCTCGGCCTCAAGAATGATCCCGATGTTGCGTTCGACGGTGAGGTGTGGGAACAACCCGGTTTCCTGAATGACATACCCCATCTTGCGGCGCAGAGCGACGACGTCCCTCTCCATCGACCCTGCAACAAGCACCGCGCCGCTTGCGGGGTCGATGAGGCGGTTGGCGGTGCGAAGCAGCGTCGTTTTTCCAGATCCGCTGCGGCCGATAATGGCGGTGACTGAGCCCTCTTCAATGGCTAGAGAGACGCTCTGCAGCAACGGCCGCCCGCTGGCGGCCGTAACGGAAACGTCTCGAAATTCAAGCGCAGCACTCATCGCATCGACTGTTGGGCAGCTTAACACGGCAGCCGGATAGCAGCGTTCGCGGCGGGTCCACCAACGAAAACCTCTTACCGCTGGGCGGTGAAATTTCCGGTTGAGCGGCTCAGGGCTCGTTCGGATTCGCAGTCGAAAGCGGGTTGGGCGTCTTCTCTGAAGAATGCGAACCGCTGAGCTTTGCTGTCAGCTGAAACTCTTTCTGCGCAAGGGCGTTCTGACCTTGTTTCCGATAGATTTGGCCTAGCTGATAATGAAGGCTCGAGATATTCGGAGCGAGCGCAATCGCCTTCTCCAGTTCCGCTTCGGCCCTTGGAAGATCCTGCTGCGCGATATAAACATGGCTCAGCTCTTCGTGGATCGTCGGATTGTTGGGCGCGAGGTCGAGAGCCCGATTGAGATTCTCCAGGGCTTTGTCGGGCTGGTGCTGAGCGGCGAGCAGTTTACCGAGGTTCAGAAACGGCTGTGCATCGGTGGGCGTCGCTCCCTGCCACTCGATCGCAGCCTCGAACGCGGCCTTCGCCTTATCGAGATCATTCAACTCCCGCCAAGCGAGACCAATATTGTTTTCGGCTTCTACGTTTTTGGGATGCAGTGCCAAAGCCCGCTCGAAGCTTGCGATTGCGCCGCGGTAGTCGTTCTCATTGAATTTTGTTCTGCCCAGCAGGTAGTGAGCGTTCGCGTCATCTGGAGTCTCGCTAACCACCTCGGTGAACCACTTATCGGCATCGACGAAGTCGTCAAGAAGCACGTAATCCGAGGCGACGATCTTGAGTTCTTCAGTACGCGGCCGACGGAATTTTGCACCAGCCGTGTATTCAGAGAGGGATTCCCGGGCCTTTTTCTCACGGAACAAGATGTACCCCAGCAAGAAGTGGGCGTCCGCTGAGTTGGGATTGCCATCGAGATAACTGCGTAACGCAGCTTCAGACTCCGCCAGCCTGCCCTGGTCCGTCAGAGCGCGTGCTGTTGCCAGAGCGTCAGCGGAAGATTGGCCCAGTGCAGAGAACGGCGCCAAGCCCGTGAAAAGGCAAAATGTCGCGATCAACCGGGCGATTCTCTCCAACGACATCGTCACATCCATCCTCAGTGAGCCGCATTCTTGATTGCGTTCGAATCGCTGGCTTGCCCCGCTACTGCTGCGCTGGCCTCACGCTGCAGCGTGCCGTAGGTCTGCATTTCTTTCTGCGCTTCGGCACTTCTGCCTTGTGACCGGTACACATTTGCAAGCAGGAAATGAATGCTCGGCTCGCGCGGACTATCTTTCTCGGCCATCAGCAGATCCGGCAAGGCATCGGGCTGCTTGCCAAGCCTGACCAAAGCGCGGGCACGATCCACGCGGGCCTGCATCAGCGCAGGACACCGCTCGATAGCAGCATTCGCCTCCGACAAAGCCTCGTCGTTGGAATCGTTGGCTTCAAGAATCGCGTTGGCCAGTTTCCAATGAGCCATGCAGTTGTAGGGATCGTTTTTGAGCTCTGCCCTGAACTCCGTCTGCGCCGACTGCCACTTGCCGATGTACCAGTAAGCATCCCCCATATGCATATGCGTACCCGGCTTGTCTGGGGCCGCATCCACGGCCTTTTTGTATTCGACCAATGCAAGATCGTAATTGTGCATGCTCTCGTCGATCTCGCCGGCAATCTCATGGGCAACAACCGAGTCAGGATCGATTTCGTTGATCTTCTTCAGCGCGTTCTCTGAAAGCTGTAAATAGGTTTTACCGAGGAGATACCATGCCTGCTGATCCTTGGGGTTGCGTGCCAGAAAGTCGTTCAGATGCCGCGCCGCCTCATCCATCTTTCTTTCATTGATGAGCATGCGTGCGAGCATCATCTCGACCTTGTCGTCCTTTGGATTCGCCTTCAGCGCCTTGCGTAGCAGGGGCTCGGCTTTGTCATTTTCGCCAAGTTGCACATAGCTCATGCCAAGAATCGCGGCGGCGGTGGGCATATTGGGATTTAGCTCAAGGCCTCGTTTCAGCACTTCCGCTGCATGTGCATAGTCGCCCTGATCGAAGTAGAGGCCCCCCAGGTTGTTGTATGCAGGGGCGAGGTGAGGGGCGAGCTTGATAATCGACCGATATCTTTCAATCGCTGCCGCAGCATCGCCGTTCTGAGAGGCCTGGTGCGCCTCGGCATAGAGACGCTGGACTTCCGGTGTGACTTCGTCTCCCCCCGCTTGCGAATGAGCTCGAGGAGACACGCTAATCGCCAGCAGCAAAGCCAAAAGCGGCAATGTGAATCGATACGGGATGCTGGCGGGAAAGGACATCATGATTCGTGATTATAGATTTCCGTGATAACGCTTGTTGCGCTCTCGGTGAGCAAAAAAGTCGCCGGACCGCATGAGAGCAGCCCGGCGCAAGGAAGTGACAAGCATTTCAATTTCAGGAGACAGCTTAGACCTAGAACAGAATCTGCACCTTGACCTGGCCCTGGCGGTTGTTGATCTGCGATCCAGTACTGGTGTCCTGGGTGAAGGTTCCGTTGCTCGCGTTCTCATCAGGGCCGTTGAACCGCGTGCGATTGAAGGCGTTGAAGTAGTCCACCTGCAGGATGGCCTGGAACCTCTCACCCATGTAGAAGTGCTTTCGGGCGTTCAGGTTTTCCATCAGGTAAGCAGGATTTCGGAGGTCTCCGTAGATCCTCTGCGCGTTGCCGATGACGTATTGCGTCGGGGTTGTGGTAAAGCCTGCCGGATCGAACATCGATGGTCCGGTTCCCGTGCCGCCTGCCGTAAAGTAATCACGCACTTTGCTGTAGGAAGCGGTGGAGAGCTTGACTGAAGAATTACGATCGGGCCGGTTGAAGCCGTTCGGGAATGGCGAGCCGCTTTCGCATACAGAGCTGGATGAGCAACCGGACATCGGTGTCCCGGCCTGATAGTTGAGAATCCAACCCACCTGCCATCCACCGGCGACATTTCCGAGTTTGCGGTTGTTGACAAACTTCTTGCCGGGACCGATCGGCAGCTCGTAGGTTCCGCTGACCTTGAGAGTCTGCGGCGTATCGGAGTTGGAGATCGTGTATTCCGGCTTCTGGTTGTACTTGTTGATTCCGCCAGAGGTGAAGCTTGAGAAACCGCTGTTGGTGTTGTCCATCAGGCGCGACAGCGTGTAGCCCGTCAGGAACGCAAGGCCGCTGGAGAACCGCTTTTCCAGAGTGATCTGCGCGCCCTGGTAGTAGGTCGTGCCGAAGCCCTCAAAGTTGTTGAAGATGTAGTTGTACTGCGGGTATGGCGTGAGTGCCTGCTGGACGGTGGCAGATCCGCCGAAGTCGGTGACGAAAGTTGGGTAAGGCAGGCTGAACCCATCATGCTGGGCGCAACCATCCTGGAAGCTATCCGACAGCACGGAGTTCCCGAGGTTCGTTGCGCAGGTGCTGAGAACGTTGCCGTATTGGTCGTCGAACTTCGGGTCCATCTGGTTGATCTTGTTGTTCTGGCTCGGAAGGTGAATTACGCGGTTACCGACCCAGGCCGCCTCGAAGAACATGTTGTACGGCAGTTCGCGCTGCAGGTTGACGTTCCACTGCTGGCTATAAGGTGCGTAGCCATTCTTGCGGCTGAAGGCATTGATCGTGTTTCCGTTGCCGAGGCCCGGGCTGAAGGGTGTAGCAACGGTCGCCGGAATAGGATTGGTATCCCACGATCCGGGTGCGGAGGTGAAGGTGCCGGAGCTGGCGCGATGGAATTGTCCGGTCAACAGGTTGCCGTAGTTCACAGCGACTTTGCTGGTGCCGTACTCGTACGCGCCACCGTTGAGGAAGGCTACGTTGAAACCGGCTTGGAGCACCATCTTATGGCTCAGCTGATAAGCAAAGCCCAAGCGCGGTCCGAAGTGAGTATAGTGCGTGTCGGCGCGTGTGTACCCGGCGCACCCTGTGCAGTTGCCGAACTTGGTAGCAGCTCCCGGTATGCCCGCGATCGGGTTGGTACCCGGGTTGTCTGGATCGAAGAAGACGATCAGATCATGCTCTTCGGTGAAGGGCACCTGGATATCCCAGCGAACGCCAAGATTAACCGTCAATTTTGGCGTCAGCTTGATATCGTCCTGAACGTACGGAGCGAAATCCCAGTTACGCAGTCTCTCTTCCTGAGAATTGGACCGGTTCGTGTTATCCGGAAGACCAAGCAGGAAGCTGGCAAACGAGCTGCCGTAGTTTGAGAAGTTGGGGTCGCTTGCATTGTGGATCGAGGTTTGCTTCTGGCTGAAGTTGAACTGACCGCCCTCGGTCTGTTCCTCGTTGTCGTCCTGATAGGACCGGCGAAGTTCGCCACCGATGTTGAAGGTGTGGCGCCCCTTGGTCCACAGCCAGTTGTTCACCAGCGCTATGCCCAGCTTCCGGTTGACCGAACCGGAGTTGGATCCGTTGGTGCCGAAACTGGTGGTATTGTGCTGACCATCGAAGGTGATGTTCGGCATGATGTCTTCCTGCAGCACGCCGAAGAAGTTGTCCACTGGTGGAAATTTGTTGACGTTGAACTGGTTGTTGATTTCGCCAATCCAGCCGGCTGCTGCCGTCATGATCAGGTGCGGCGTAAGCGTATTGGTGTAATTCAGCAGGAATGCGGTGCCGACGTTTGGATAGTCTCGCAGGCTCTCCAGCGGGTTGGGAGCCACGACGATTGGGTTGTTGTCGAAACCCTGGCTGTGAAACGTGTTGCGCCACTCCGTGTAGTGCAGGCTCTGCGTTGGGGTGAGGGTTTGGTCGACCGTGAAGCCCCATACATGCTGAATGTTTGGAGAAATGTACGGGACGTAGTTCTTGTTGTTGCTCTGTCCGCCGACGCCGGTGCCCGGGTTGTCGGGATCAGGAATATATTGGAGAATGCTGGCCGCAAGCGGACTGATTCTGCTCGCAGGAATCTTGTTGCCGGGGAACGGCGCGCCCGTCAGAGGATCGTAGATGGGAATAACGACCTCATTTTTGTTAGCATCTACGCCCAGGAAGTTCGAGAAGTCTCCGGCCTTCTCAGCCGCTGTCGGCACGGTGCCGTTGTTGGTGTTTTGGGTGTTTTGCTTGTACCACTCCTGTGCGTAATAGCCGAACGTCCTATTGCGGCCGTCGTAAACGTGTGGGATGCGGATAGGACCGCCGACGGAGAAGCCGTAGTTGTTTTCGTGATCAACAGGCGGCTTGTTCCTTGTGTTATTCGAGTTCCAGGGCGGACCGTTGAAAAAGCCTACCGAGTCGAAGAAGCTGTTTCGATTGATCTCGAAGAGATTACCGTGATAGCTGTTGGTACCCGACTTCATCTGGTAGGTCAATGCGCCCTGTCCCAGGCCGTACTGGGCCGAGAACGTGGTCCGCTCAACCTTGTATTCCTGCACCAGATCGAAGGGCGGGTTGTAGTTTACGGTGTAGCCTTCGGTCTCCGACTGGGGAACGGGTATTCCGTTGTAGATGATTTCCTGTTCGAAGTCGACGCCGCCGCTGACGCGGTGAGAGAAGTTGTCGCCGGTCGTACCAGGAGCCAGGAACTGTAGCTGGTCAATCTGGCGTCCACGACCAGAAACCTGTTCCGGCAACGCAGCGACGACGGCGGCCTCGATAGTGCTGCCCAATTCCGGCGCTGTGGTGTTGAGCGCGATCGCATCGGCGGTCACCTGAACGGTTTCGCTCGCTGCGCCAGTGCTGAGGGAGAAGTCGACCGTTGAGGTCGTACTCACTTCGATCGTTACGCCCTTCTTTACGTCTTTCTTGAAGCCTGGGGCATCCACCTGCAGGTCGTACTTGCCGGGCAGCAAGCCCCTGAACGAATAAGTTCCGGCACTGCCGGAGGTCGTATCGCTCGAACTCGACGTCTGCTCGTTGGTGATTGTGACTTTCGCATTCGGCACGACCGCCCCGCTAGGATCGGTGACGGTGCCGGTGATTCCGGCGCTGGCCTGAGCGTAAGCGGCCTGCGGCGCCAATGAGATCAAGGATGCGATTGCGAGAATGGCCGAAGCCCATAGGCCCGCCTTTGAGCGGCGCAATAGGGTGGCACACTCCGTGTAAACGGGGATTAGTTTCACTTTGCCTCCTGGTCTTACCCAGTTCAGTTGTCTTTTTCGATAGTTCTTGGGGATCGTAGTGAAGTCCGGAAACGGCTCTTTTGGCCTTGAGTTCCGGGCTTCCGGTGGAAACGATACCATTTTTATGGTAGCGATTCCATTCCGCGCAACTATACGTCTCCCAATTTTCGTCTGTCAAGAATTTTTTGGGGGGATACGTCGACCCAGTCCACAACGTTTCGTTGAGATTAGTGACGATATGCAGCCTACCAACCCCGAAGCGCTCAGATGATTGGGCGAGCAGAACAACTCAATGGAGCCCGCAACTCGCGAGGAAATCCTCTCGATTGTTCGAAAAAGACCTCATTCGCAGGCATTCGATGTGGACTTACCCGGTTCATCCACCTGGATCTGGCGATCCCCTTTCACGTCGGTAAGCGTTTGCACGATCCCGCTTGGCCATCGGATCTCAACGCAGGAGGCCGCTGGGCTCGTACCCAAGCCAAAATGCACGCGTGGATCGCTCGCTGACAAGTATCCGCTGGAGGCCGTTACCGTCGCCCACTGCTTTCCCTTCGCGGTCTGGACTTCCACTACAGCGCCAATTCCATCCCGATTGCTCTTATGTCCGATAAGTCGCAGCGTAATCCAGTGCCCCGACTGCTCTGTCTGGTTCATCAGGACGTAGGCCGGCCCCCCGTTTGTCGTGACCACCGCATCGATCCGACCGTCGTTGTTGAGGTCTCCGATCGCCATGCCGCGGCCTACCCATGCCTGGTGGAAAACGTCGCCGGAGATAGATGAGACATCAACGAACTTCTGGCCGATGTTTCGGGCGAGCAGCATCGGCTCGCGGTAGTGAAATTGAGGGTTAATGCGTTCGATAGTATCCAGGTCGTGTCCCTGTGCGACGAGAAGATCTTTCCAGCCATCGTTGTCGAAGTCCAGGAAGCGCAGACTCCAGCCCGAGTGAAGGAGCGTCATCGCGCCTATGCCACTCTCGCCGGAGGCATAGTTGAATGTGCCGTCACGATTATTCTGGTACAACGCGTATCGCTGATTAGCCAGATCGTCGACGATGATGTCGGGCCATCCGTCGTTGTCGTAGTCAGCAAAGTCGACGCCCATCCCGGCGTAGGTCTGGCCTTCCGCATTGACAGCTGCTCCCGTCTCCAGTCCAACCTCCTCGAAGGTTCCGTCTTTCTTCTGGTGAAACAGAAACTCCGGCATTGAATCGTTGGCGACGAAAATATCCATTCGGCCATCGCGATCGTAATCGGCAAATGCAATGCCGAGCGCCTTTGCTGGTTTGTCGAGTCCGAGTTTATGCGCCTCTTCGGTGAAATGGCCGTTGCCATCGTTGTGGTAAACGAGCATTGTGATGGGCTGAAACACATCGGGATGACAGTAGCCACGAAAACCTTCACGATGTTCACCACACCACACGTCTTCCCAGTCCCAGGTGACATAGCGGTCGACGACAAGATCGAGCAGGCCATCGTTGTCCAGATCGACCCACGCTGCAGAGCTGGACCAGCCGCTGCCCGCAACGCCAGCCTTGTCCGTCACATCGGTAAAGGTGCAGTTTCCGTTGTTGTGATAGAGGCGATTGCCACCGTATGCCGTGACGAACAGGTCCTCATTGCCGTCGTTATCAAAGTCGGCAACTGCCACTCCCAATCCGTAACCTATTCCCTGTAGTCCGGCCTTCTCAGTGATGTCCTCAAAGGTACCGTCAGCCTTCTGGTGGTACATGCGATTCCAGTATTCGGGCCCTGTCTTCTGCGGAATGAATCCTTTCGGCGTTGGATCGCTGTAGGGGGCGCCATTGACCAGGAACAGATCGAGTCGGCCGTCATTGTCGCAATCGAACAAAGCCACGCCCGAACCCATCGTCTCGATCAGGTACTTGCGCGAGGTGTGCAGAGCCTGGTGCAGAAAATGCACTCCGACCTTTTCGGTAACATCCACGAATTTGCCGGGAACAACCGGGGACGGCTTGGGCGTCGGCTTTGGAGCCGGCTGGGTCGACTGCGCGCACATGTACGAATTTGCGATGCAAGCCAACGTTGCACCGAGCAGAATTTCTCGAATCCCGATCCTCCTCCGGCTCACGGTCTGTTCCCCGGGATCGTGGGAGCAGGGCCCGCGCAAGGTTTGCCAGCGCACAGCGAGGAGGTAATCCCCTTCCCTTCCGTGATGATGTAAATGCGATCGACAGCCGGAAGCTTGATGGTCTCCTTTGTTCCTGACGGCCAGTGGACCTCAGCAGTACCTGCCTCCGTGGCATCCCCAAGGCCAAAATGTGGCCTCCGATCGTTCGTAGAAACATAACTTCCGCCGCTCATCACATCCTGGCGCTGCCGGATTCCATTGGCAGTCAGGAAAACCGTCGCCCCGACAGCGTCGCGCGGGCTCTTTTCACCGCCAACCAGTTTCAGCTCAACCCAGTGATGGTGATCGGGGTTGATGTTCCGGAGGAGCACTAGCGGTCGGTCCATCTGGCTGACTACCACGTCGACTTTCCCGTCGTTGAAGAGATCGCCGAAAGCCGCCCCACGGCCGGAAACGATCTCGCCAAGAGCCGTTCCTTTCACCGGAGGAACTTCGGTAAATTTCCCATCATGCTCGTTGTGGAAGAGCAACGGGCGCTGCGCATAGGATGTGCCCCAGTCGAGGCGATCGGCGGCAGGATAGATGTGCCCATTCACAAACATCAGGTCGAGCCATCCATCATTGTCGTAATCGAGAAACGCATCACCCCAGCCAAGAAATGGAATCGAAATCTTCCCAATTCCTGAGCGCATCGATACTTCGCTGAACCCGCCCTTACCCTGGTTGTGGAACAAAAGTTTGGATTCGTCCGAAAAGTCGCTGATGGCGAAATCTAATAAGCCGTTGTTCATGTAATCGCCGACCGCAACTCCCATGGCCGCCACTTCGCGCCCGTCTTCGTTCAGTCCGAAGCCGGTGCCATAACTCGCATCTTCGAAAGTCCCGTCACCGCGATTGATATACAGGTAGCTCAGGGTCGAGTCGTTCGCAACAACAAGATCTGGTTTGCCGTCATTGTTCACATCGACAAAGACGGGCGTCAATCCGTAGTACCGGTTCACCGCGTCCGAAACACCCGCCTTCGCACTGACATCCGAAAAGGTTCCGTCGCCATTGTTGTGGAAGAGGTGATCGGGTTCTCCCTCGAGATTCTTCGGCCCGCACATTACCGGCTCTCCGCGAAACTCGCAGTAGGAAAATCCCGTTGCCTTGGTGTGCTCGTAGGGCAGATTTTCGCGGTCGAAATGAACGTAGCCCGAAATGAAGAGATCCAGCCGGCCATCTCCATCGTAGTCGCCCCACGTCGCGCCGGCCGACCAGTTACCCAGCGTCACTCCCGCCTTCTCGGCAACGTCAGTGAAGGTTCCGTCATGGTTGTTGTGATAGAGACGGTTCTTGCCCCAGTTCGTCACAAGAATGTCGGGCCATCCATCGTTGTCATAGTCTGCAATGGCGACCCCAAAACCCCAGCGCTCGTTGGTCACGCCGGCCTTCGCTGCAACATCCGTGAATGTTCCGTCGTGATTGTTATGGAAGAGCGCGGCACGCGGCGGCTCTTCTTTGCCATCCATTGCTTTGAAGGTTGAGCCATTCACCATGTAGATGTCGAGCCATCCGTCGTTGTCGTAATCAATGAGGCCGACTCCGGAACCGTTGGTATCGATGATCAGGCGCTTGTCCGGATTGCCCATCGTGTGTTTCCAGCCGGAAAGGCCTGCTGCCTTCGTTACGTCTTCAAACGGGACTGGACCTGACTCGACGAAACCCGTTGCAGTAATCGGCGGCTTGCGCGTGCCGTGCGCAGCTTGTCCAGATGCACTTCCGCCGGAGCCGGCCTGCGGATTCACTCCGCCCTGGCCGGATAAGGAGGCGAGCGGGACGTATGCAAGAGCCAGAACCCCGAGCCACGCGAAGGCAGAGATGCGCCGGTTATACGGCAACGATGACCTCCACCCGTGAGTCTATCGCAGCTTCAGATCCATCCATCGGATCTACTTGATCGCATCGAAAGCTTCGTTGCTCCTCAGTGCTGTGCGCTGGATCGATTCGCCCACTTACTCCACATCTGCGGGTCGGCAAGCATCTTGATATACACTCCGCCAACCACTGATCGCGCCTGGAAGCCCGGGTGTTTCGCAGAGACCGTGTCATACCAGTCTGTCATCGGTATGCGCTCCGGCGTTTTATCGAGAAAGTGGACTATCGGATCCACGAGGGCCTTAAAGTCATCCGGATTCGATGCCAGCGTGGCCGACCAGATGGTCCAATCGAGCTTTGTGTAAGTAGCGCGATTATCGAGAGGCAGTCCGAAGGGGTTGAGATGCTTCTTGTAGAACGCGACCTCGCGCTGCGCGATCTCCGGCGAGAACATGTGCAAACCCAGAATGTTATCCCAGACCAGGTTGTATTTCTGGCTCCAGGTGCCGCTCTTGTCGAACGCAAGCCGGTAGTGATCGCCATCAAGAGCCATGGATCCCCACTTGTCTGCCATTGATTTTGCCGCGGACTCATATCTCTTGGCCGTCGTTTCGTCACCCAGTCTTCGGGCAAGCTGCGCATAGCCCGCAAGAGCCTCGATCGCTTTGATGGACAGATTGGTGTTGTGAGCGAGGTGACCGGCGAAGTCGTCCGTGCAAAGCTGCTTCTCGGGATCGAATCCCTTGGCAAGCAGGAAGTCCGCCCACTTCGTTATCAGCGGCCAGTAGCGTTTCGCGAAGGCCGTGTCGTGTTCTGCATCGGAGAGGGCTGCGATCATCAGAATCATGTTGCCCGATTCCTCTACCGGCATCTGATCCTCTTCGCTGGTTTCTCCACCGCCGTACAGTTGTCCATTTGCCAGCGGGTACACACCGAGATCATGCGGCGCGAACGGAAACTTCCAATGCGATGTGTCCGCATAGCGCATCACAGGCTCAAGCTGCGCCTCAACCAGCTTGGGATTCAACAAAAGGAACATGGGCGCCGACGGATACAGCACATCGACCGTGGATATTGATCCATTGCTGAAATTCTCCTTGGGCATGAAGAAGGGCACGCCTGCGTCATCTTCCACCAATTTGTGCGCGCCAATCGCCTGGCGGTACGCGAGGATGGCGATCGCTGAGTATTCCGTCCCACCCTCCTGCACCAGATCGTGTTCCAGCTCAGCATCGAATTGCTCGGCTCGCTTTGTGAGCGCTGCGTACTCGCCTTCCGCGGCTTCGAGCATCTCGCCGAAAGTTAAGAATTGCTTCCGCCAGTAGGGCAGGAGCCTTTGCCGCATGTACTCCACCGAGTAGACGTCGTCGTACGACAGCAGTACGTGGCGCGACACAGGCGCACTGCCAACCAATCCGAGTGGCATCGTAACGATCAGCTTGGGCGATGCAGGGTGCTGGCTCTTCGGCATCCGCGGCTGCTCAAGATCATCCTGGGTCGGAATCTTGCCGCTCTCCAGAAAACTTCGCCGATCGGACCAGTTGCCGGCAGTCGTTGTCGCTTTGCCCTGGCCGTCCGGCACACCGATATAGAAGTATCCCCAGTTGATCCGGAGATCGTCGCCGTACTCTTCGAGCATCGCCTGCTTCTGCGTCCCTACACGGAGCAGATCGAGGCCGTCGATCCGATCACGCGACCACACGACTTTCTCTCCCGAGGTGTTGGTTGCGATCGAGCCGTCCACGTCCAGATACAGCATCACGTCGTGCTGTGCGCCATCACGCGACCTCACTTGCCATGAAAGATAAGTGACCGGCCGCGCCATTACCGCCATGTCGTCGGCGAATGCTGGCGTGAAGAAGCAAATCTGCAGTTCAATCTGCGGATTCCCAAGTGTGACCATCGTGCGCGTCGGAGTGATGGTCCGCTGCGTCTCGTCAAGGGCGGGGACTTCCTCTTCCGAGTCGCCAAGATAGCGATAGTTTTTCCCGTCAATGCGAACGATGCCGGCGATCTCCTGTCGCCTGCCCGTCCAGTGACGCGTAGATCCCCCGGTCAGGCGGTCCGCATCTGACCAGATGCTGAAATACGGGTCATGGACAATGAGCGGCGTTGCGGGCGCCCTCAGATTCAGGTTTGATTGCGACTGTGCTCGCAGAGAGATAACAGCGCCGATCGCGAACGCAGAGGTCACGACTGTACGCAGGAACAAAGGCTTCATACAAATTTCCTCTGAATTTCGGCGTTTCTCTTGGAGCCATTCAGTGCAGATTTACGCAGACGCCCATGTTGGCTTCGAGGAATACACCGGTAGGATACATGCGCCCATCAGGCCAGCTTCTGCGCCGAGTCGCGCAGGCAGCACCCTCGTGCCGCCTCCGGGCATTCCCGAAGAAGCAGCTCTGCCCGGTGCCGTAAGAGCGTATACATAGCTCCGCCGTTCCAACTCCTCGAAGAGTGACGGCGACAGCAGTCCCCATGAATTCGCAACTCCTCCTCCAACAACGTAGAGAGGAAAATTGAAGATGTTGATCAGGCCCGCCAGGCAAATCCCGAGCGAGCGGCCAGTCTCCTCATAGATCCTGATGGCATCGGCGTCTCCGCTTTCCGCTGTCTCCGCGATGCTCTGCGCTGTCAGACCTGCGCCGTTAGCTTTGAGCCGCGCGAGACCTGGAGCCTTGCCGGAGCTGATCATTTTCTCAGCAGCGTTCACAAGCGCCGTTGCAGAAGCGCATGACTCGAGACAACCGTGATTGCCGCAACCACAGAGAGCGCCATCGGGATATACCGTCATGTGTCCCGCTTCGCCGCCCATCCCGGCCGATCCGTGCCACAGTTTTCCTTCGAAAATGATTCCGTTGCCGACGCCTGTCCCGAGCGTAAGCATGCACATGGAGTCCACACCGAGTTCTTTCCCCAGGCCGAGTTCGTATTCCGCCAGAACCGCGGCGTTCGCATCACTCTCCAGAATCACAGGACGATGCAGCCGCTTTTCCATCTCTGCCAGCAACGGGAATCCGTCCCATCCCGTTAGATTGGGCGGATGATGCAAAACACCAGCAGGAAGCTCCAGAGGTCCGGGCGACCCAACACCAATGCCGGCGCACTCACGTCCTTTCGCGTGCTTCGCAAGCAGTTGAGCTATTGCGCCGCACATGTCCTCTACGACGGCAATCGGACCCGCCTCAAGCCGTGTGCGAAGAGTCAAGGAGTCCAGTATGCCGCGATCCGGCGTGTATGCGGCGATTCTCAAACTAGTACCGCCGAGATCGACCCCGATGGTGAGAACCTGCGAGTTATCCAAGGCCATTTGCGATCACCGCGGTAAATAAGTAAATGGGAACCATGCTTGTATCCAGGGCAGTCATTCGAAAGCAGACGACTAAGAAAAGGGGAATCTTGGAAACAGCAAGCGGGATCTTTCCGATGATCCGCCGTTGTTCTTGGAAACGATACCACACAAAGCGAAACAACCGTCAATGTGCCATGCGAGCTATGGATAGAAGCACAAACCTCTGAAGTTAGCTCTCAATGACGCGTGCTTCTGCCCAACGCGGCCAGTTGAATCAGCAAAGGCGGGCCGCCTGCGGTCGGGAAGCTAGATGGTACCGTTTCCAATTAATGCGATCGGAGCAGCGAAGCGATCAGGAACTGGCGGGAGTGCAACCGCAAGAACTACGTTGAATGAGCCTTGTTTCGAGCGTCACCATCCTCGATCGTTTCACCCTGGGTTGGGGAAGTCCGGCCCGTTTGCCGAGGAGCTGTTCAAAGAGAAGTTCCGCGGCGACCCGGCCAATCTCTTCAACCGGCTGCTGTATGACGCTGATCGAAGGCCGCACGGTTGAAGCCAGCTCGAAGTCGTCGAACCCTAGTAGCGCCACGGTCTTCGGAATTTGTACGTTCAATTTCAGAAGGACTTCAAACGCGTAGATGGTTGTGCTGTTCTTCAGCGTAAAAATGGCGTCGGGAGGATTAGGGCCCGACAGCATGCTCGCGATTGCGTATTCAGCCGACCTGTAGTCCTTGACTGACGTATTGAGCGTGGCCGGCATTCCGGCCGACTCCATGGCCGCTCGGTATCCGCGCATGCGCTCGTGAATCGTGAACAACATGCTCTCACCCGTCAGGCACACGATGCGCTTGTATCCGTGCTCGATGAGGTGCTGTGTGGCAAATCGCGCGCCCTTGAAATTGTCTGAAACGACCGCCGGGATCAACGAATTAGTTATGGGCCGGTCAATGGCAACCACGGGCACGGACAGGTGATTGAGAAGGTCCCGAAGTCCCTCGCTTTGCGAATTAGCCGGCGCCACGATGAGCCCATCCACCCGATGGCTGATCAGGATATTCAGGTTTTCGAGTTCGGTATGGGGCTCATTGTGCGACGCAGTCACAATCAGCAAGGAATCGTTCGACTGAGCGACTGCCTGCGCGGCCTCTGCGCAACTGGAGAAAAACGGGTCAGCGATACTGGGGATGACCAGGCCGATTGTCTTCGTCCGGTGTCCCTTCAGAACCCGCGCTGCCTGGTTCGGCCGGTAACCCATCGCATCGATCACGCGCTGCACGTGAGCGAGCGTTTTTGGACTCACGCGGTCACCACCATTGATGACGCGGGAAACAGTTGTTGTGCCTACACCAGCAGCGCGAGCCACTTCGCTGACAGTGGGAGGAGTGCCTCTCTTCTTCATCGACCTTCCAAGGACTACCGTACGGGTACGAGAAGTCTAAGTCACGCACCATGAACGCACAATGCCACGCTGGTGATCTTCGAAAAGAAGTGGAATGCCGTGAGCGCACTTTGAAAGGACTCGCGCAGTATGACGAAATGGAGGCATAGAACGCCTTTTGGTGCAAATGAACCATAGTGCACATGAAGTGGAATGTTGATGATGGTGAAGGCCGATTGTCAGGTAAACGATTGCTAATGAAGGCCCTGCCACCGGGATTAGTTGAAGGACATCGCAGAGTCACATGTTTACGCGCACCTCGAGCACCATTGCTTGACAGCCCGGTTGCCCAGATTTCTACTCGATTTAGGGGTGTGGCCGCCTTTTCAGGAAACGTTATCAGCTGGATCAAAACGTGCCGGTAACCGCGACACTATAACCCACGGGAGCTACAAATATGCCAAACAGACCTCCTTCTAATATCAAGAACCCGCTCCCTCACGTAGCTCAGTTTGAGACTCCAGAAACAACCCGCCGCGAATTCCTGACGGGCCTTGGTGGTGCGGCCGTAGTCACGGCATTATCCAGCAGGAGCGGTTTCGCTCAGAACGCAGGCGGTGCTCTCAATGTGGCCCGGGTTGCGGTTCCCTCCAGTCGTTCCTTGATGAGCGAGAACAAGATTTCCGCCCTGAATGACGGCTTCGCACCCGCTGACTCATACGACCGGACCCACGCGCTCTACTCCGTTTGGGCCGATCGGTCCGCCGGCGAACATGAAGGCTGGGTGCAGTACGAATGGAGCGAGCCGGTCGAAGTCAACAAGATCGAAATCTACTGGGCTGTCGATCGGCCGCGCGCCGGCGCCATACCCGGCAGCGCCTGGCCGAGGATTCAAGCGCCACAGAATTGCCGGATCCTCTACTGGAACGGGAATGATTTCGTCCCAGTTTCCGGGCCCCAGGGACTTGGAGTCGCTCCGGATCAGTTCAACGCCACAACCTTCGAACCGGTCAGAACAAGCAAACTGCGGCTGGAAGTCGTTCCACAACCTGATCGGCCGGCGGGCATCCTCGAATGGCGAGTCTTCAATCATGGCCCCGCTCCTGCCTTGCCCCCCGTTGTCGACGCGGGAGTCGACCGGTCCGTGGTGAGTAACGGAAAGACCTATCTTTCGGGCAAAGTGTCGTGGCTGCAGGACTCTCCTCACAACAAAGCACAATGGAAAAAGACTGCCGGACCGGGCGCGGTAGCGTTCGCAGCCGCGGCCTCTCCCGTGACCACTGCTACGTTTTCTCAGCCCGGCGATTATGTGCTCACGCTCGATGCTTCGGATGGTAAGGGTGCTCCGCATTCCGTGAATGTCCACGTGGAACCCGCGCCACCTGCCGATCGCCTCGACGTTGTCTACACGCGCAAATACTCGATCGACAGCCCGCTCTGGAACGCGCGTGCAAAGGCGCTCATCGTGGACTGGATTCCTCATTGCATCGCCATGTGCGAACGAACCGATATCGCGCCCATGCGCGGTGACGGCGGTATCGATAACTTCATCGAAGCCGCAAAAGCCAATCGTGGCGAGCCGCACGGCAAGCACAAGGGATATGTATTTTCGAATGCCTGGGTTCACCAGACCGTCGAATCGATGTGCATCGCACTCATGGTCGATCCGCAGGGCGATCCCGACATCATCAAGGCGCAGGAACTGATGCGCTCGACCCTCGAGCGTTGGATTCCCATCATCCTCGCCGCGCAGATGCCGGATGGTTACCTGCAAACCGCCTACATCCTCGCTGACCGCAAAGAGTGGCCCGAGCGCTGGTCGCCGGATCATCGCGGAAATCACGAGGGCTACGTCTCCGGCTACTTCATCGAATCAGCCATCAACCACTACACGCTGACCGATGGCAAGGATCTGCGCCTCTACAATGCCGCGAAGAAGCTCGCCGACTGCTGGGTTGCCAACATCGGTCCAGGGAAGAAGGAGTGGTTTGACGGGCACCAGGAAATGGAGCAAGCCCTGGTGCGCTTCGGGCGATTCGTGAATGACCAGGAAGGCAATCACCGTGGAGACGCATACGTCGCACTGGCGAAGTTTCTGCTCGATTCGCGCCGCGGCGGTTCCGAGTACGACCAGAGCCATCTGCCGCCCGGCCAGCAATACGAAGCCGTTGGCCACGCCGTTCGCGCCATGTACTTCTACTCCGGTATGGCCGACATCGCGGCGGAAACCAAGGATCATGACTACCAGAGCGCCGTCATCTCGCTCTGGGACAACATGGTGAACCGGAAGTACTACGTCACGGGTGGGATCGGTAGCGGCGAGACCTCCGAGGGCTTTGGGCCTAACTATTCGCTACGCAATGAAGCCTATTGCGAGACCTGCTCGAGCTGCGGAGTGGTCTTCTTCCAATACAAACTGAACCTCGCTTACCACGATGCAAAGTACGCCGATCTTTACGAACAGACGATGTATAACGCGCTGCTTGGCGGCGTAGCTCTCGACGGCAAGAGCTTCTGCTACACCAATCCTCTTGTGAACACCGAGCGCGCCAAGTGGCACGTTTGCCCCTGTTGCGTCGGCAATCTGGCGCGCACGCTGCTCATGATTCCCACCTGGACCTACGTGAAAAGCGAAGACGGACTCTTCGTGAACATGTTCGTCGGCAGCAAAATCCATGTCGGCAAGGTCGCCGGAACCAATGTCGAAATCGTGCAAAAGACCGACTACCCGTGGCGCGGATCGGTTGCCATCACGGTGAATCCCGAAGAAGCAAAGAAGTTCTCCGTCTATGTGCGAATCCCGAACAGAACCACGAGCAAGCTCTATAAGGAATCCCCAGCCGTTAGCGGCGTGAAGCATCTCACTGTCAACGGAGAATCGCACACCCCCGAGATCCGCAAGGGTTATGCGGTCATAACGCGTGAGTGGAAACCCGGCGATCGTGTCGAGCTCGAGTTACCGATGGAGCCGCAGCGCATCGTCGCAGACGAGCGGATCGCCGCAGACAAAGCCATGGTGGCCTTCAAATACGGTCCACTGATCTACAACGTCGAGACCGTCGACAACCAGAACATCCATCGCAAGCTTGGCGATGCGCCGCTCCAGGCCGAGTGGCGGCCCGACCTGCTGGGCGGTGTCATGGTGGTCACCGGCAAGTGGGAGGACGGATCAGCACTTGTGGCGATTCCAAATTTCGCGCGCATGAACCGTGTCGAAGCTCCGCCAGAGTATCCAACCGAACGCGAAGACAAACGCCCGATCGATTCGAAGGTATGGATCTAGGGGTGATTCGCGGGCCAGTCCGATTTATCGGGGACAAATCGTCGTTTGATTGATCTGACTGATCTGATTGATCGGCAGCGGGATCGGACCAGGGAGTTGCGATGCACCCCCCGTCTCGCGATCTCAGGATGGCGCGAGTTGGAAGACCCGTAGGCTGGGAAAAAGTGCTGGCGGCGACTTCAGCTCAAACCGACACCTTGCATATCATTGAAGCGCCTAATGATAGAGCGTGCGTGATCAAGAGCCAGTGAAGACGAAGCATGCTCCGGATGTTCTCGCCGGTCGCGAGCGCTGAGCGAGCGGATCAGAATAGCGGGGATTGCACCAATGATCGAGCTCCGAGTCTGCTACTCTTGATCTTGTAATTCCGTTGCCCCGTTATGTTCTACTCTCTACTGGTTTTGGCCACGAAGATCGTTGAGGTAATGTTCTTTGTCGGGATCGTTGGCTGTGTGCTCGTTGTAGCCATCAGTTGGATCTCGATCTTCAAAGAAGGTTTCTCAAACACGGACGACCAGGCCTCGGGCGCCCGCTGAATTCTCCTGCTGCGGCAAATGAGCAATGATTCGGATGCTTGTCTTTCATTCAGCCGGCGTCAGAATGATCTTCCGATATAACACGTGCCCCTTCTCACTTCCTTGTAAGTAGATGGGGCCAGCCTCTTCCTCATGGCTGTTCAAAGCCCCGCCCGTGATTCCTGGGATCTCCTGGCTGTTGATGATGGTTGTGCCGTCCTGAACAACCGTCAGCCTGCGCCCGACAAGCGTGATATCGAACGACTGCCATTTATCGGGGCTGCGCGACAGTTCCGGCGAAGGTGCTATGAAGCCGTAAACCCCGCCGGTGTGATGGCTTGCCGGCTCAGCTTGCGAATCAGTCTCGACCTGAACTTCGTACCGACCTCTGAGATACAGGCCGCTGTTCGAATCCTTCTCGCAGTTGAATTCCATATGAAGTTTGAAGTCCTTGAACTGCCGTTCACCGATGAGTTCAGGACCATGACCCGGGCTGACGAGATTTCCACCCTGCACTGTCCAGTTCGCTCCCGCGCCGCTCGCCTTCCATCCCGACAGATCTTTTCCATTGAACAGCTGAATTGGCCTGCCCCATTTCGGCGGGTGCGTGGAGGCGAGTGCCGGAGCTTTCACGCCCGTCCACTTCCATTGGTTGCCGTCGGGGCCGTTGACTGCCCCGGATAAGGTGCCACCCTCGATTCGGCCTTCGAATTCCAGGTCCTTCTTGCTGTCTTCCTCTTCCTTCGGCGAGACGAACTTCAAGACACCCTTCGAGACCTCGATACTCGGTAGCGGCCTTGCATTTCCCCATCGCCCGACAAATCGAGCCTTGAGCGTCGAGCCTTCCCGCTCCACTTCAAGCCACGACGGATACTCGTGATCTGGAGCGTGCAGCGTCAAATCCCATCGTCCGAGAAATGCCGAGTCCGGAGTCTGCGCGGTACCAGCAAATGCCCAGGCCGCAATTAAGAACCCGCAAAAAATCGAGGAGAAACGCATGGCTTTTGTCTGAACTCTCATTGAACTCATTCCGACTCCCAATCGCCGTTCTAACCAACTGTCTCGATCGTGTTCGAACTCTCATTCCATCGGACCGGCCGCTTGCGGAAATAGGACTCATTTGCCATATGGCAGCCGAGAGCGGCGTGATGACCGAACGTGGCATCCTGCAGCACCTTGCGACGCGACCGCACCGCGTCGAAAAAGTTCCAGAGATGCGGACGCAGATCGTCGTAATCGTTCCCATTGAAAGTAAGCGATTCCGGGGCCGGTTCTTTTCCCGGAGCAGGATCGTGTTCGCGATGCCATTGCTGGACATACGCATCGCGCATCGCTCGCGGAAATGAGCCGGAATAGTAGCTTGGAGCTGTATCTTCGCCGGGCTGGGGCGAATACGTCAGGCTGAATTCCCGGAGTTCGATCACGCCCTTTGATCCCATAAACCGTGTAACTTCGGCCGATTCGCTGCCAAGCGTCAATCGCATGTAAACAGGAACGTTCTTGTACTGGAACAGGGCCATGTGAACGTCCGGCATATCGCGGCCGTCCTTCCAGCGAGAAATCCCTCCCAGAGCCGAAACCTCCGCCGGTGCTTCATTGATGCCGAGAACGCACTGCATGCCGCTGATCAAGTGGACGAGCAAATCACCGGCAACGCCTGTCCCGAATTCTCTCCAGCAGCGCCAGCGCGCAAACAGCTTCGGATCGAAAGGTCGTTTTGGCGCCGTGCCGAGCCATGTATCCCAATCGACAGTATGTGCATTCAAATCCGGCGGCAGTGGGTACTCCCACGCTCCATTCGGATCGTTACGGCCGTAGGTTGCCTCAACCAGATCCAGGTCACCGATTGCACCCTGCTTGATCAGCTCATGTGCTTTCGCGCACAGCACGGAGCTCGTTCGCTGGGCGCCAATTTGCACGATCCGGTCCGACTTGCTGGCCGCAGCAACCATGGCCAAGCCGTCTGCTGCGCTATGCGACATCGGCTTTTCGCAATAGACATCTTTTCCCGCCGAGATTGCGTCCACCACCGTTTGCTTGTGCCAGTGATCGGGCACTGCAATGATCACGGCATCGATGTCTTTGGCATCCAGAAGATCCTGGTAGCGTCGTGTCGTTCGAATCGGCTTACCCACAATTTCCCGCGCGAGTTCATGCCGTCCATCCCACAAATCTGCGGCTGCGACGCATTCAACCCCGGGAAGCTGAACCGCGGTTGTCAGCAGCCCTGAACCTTCCATGCCAACGCCGATGATCCCGAACCGCAGGCGATCACTTGGAGCAGTCGTGCCGGCCAGTCCAACAGCTTCTTCCGCACGAAGCGACGAAGATCCGCCTATCACCGAAGCTCCTGCCGCCCCTGCCACGGCGTGAATAAAATCCCGCCGAGAAATAGAGAAGTCCTTCATCTGCCTCCCCCCTCTTGGTTCAAATCCCATGATATGAGCCACCGAATCCAACACGATCCTGCGCGTCCTACCGGAACAAACAGTCCATTCTAGGCCCGAAAATCTGGTTTCGACAGACTTCCGATGCTGAGTCTGCGATTTGATGGCTGTCACGATCCACTTAGAGTTGGTTCGGGTTCGACGTACAGGGCGAAAAGTGATAAAAATCTCTTGCATTCCTTGAACGAATTGATAGTGAGATGAAAATGTCTGAACAGCCTGATCCTGGAGCCTTCCACCGCCCTTTCAACCGTCGCCGCTTTTTAAAGAGCGCCGGAACAGCAGCAATCCTTCCCACCGTTCTTCGCGGCTACGCTGCACAAACTTCGACAACCTCACCGAATAACCGAATCAATGTCGGTGTAATCGGGATGGGCTGGCAAGGTCCCGGCAACACTGAAAACCTCCTGAGCCTGTCTGATTGCCAGGTCGTTGCCGCGTGCGACATCGATGCCAACCATCTTCAGGAAGCTGTCAAGAAAGTCAATACTGCCTATGGCAACGAGGACTGCAAGGGCTATCACGATTATCGTGAGTTGCTGGCGCGCGAAGACATCGATGCCGTCATGATCGCCGTGCCCGATCACTGGCATGAGATCGTCGCCACCGAGGCCGCCCGGCGCAAGAAAGACATTTACGGCGAGAAGCCGCTTGGCCACACAATTGCCGAACAGCAGTCCATTGTCCGCGCGGTCAAGGAAAACAAGATCGTGTGGCAGATGGGATCGTGGCAGCGCTCCGTGCCGATGTTCCACAAGGCCGCCGAGATCGTTCGCAACGGACTCATCGGAACCGTAACCCACGTTGAAGTCGGCCTGCCCGGAAAAAACGCCGATTTCGACGGAGCCGGGAAGGCCGCCCTGGCGAAAGTGGCTGCCGCGGGCGGAAAGGCAACCCACCTGGAGGAAATCGTCCCCGGTACCCCGGCGTGGGACGCGCTCATCAGCGATCCTCCCAAGGAACTGGACTACGAAATGTGGGTTGGACCGTCCAAGATGGAGCCGTACATGCGGGTTCGCTCCCACAAGACCTGGCGCTGGTACTACAACACTGGAGGCGGCCAGCTATTGGATTGGATCGGCCATCATTGCGACATCGCCCACTGGGGCCTGGACTTCGACCAGACCGGCCCGCTGGAAGTGGAAGGCAGCGGCGAACTTCCACCGCATAATGCTGCGTGGAACAGCGCTCCGAAATTCCGCTTCGAACTGAAATATCCGCAGGGCGTGACCATGACCCTTGCGGGCGGCCATTCCGACATCAAGAGCGGCGTGAAATGGATCGGCAGCGAAGGCTGGGTTTGGGTCGATCGCGGCGGATTCGACGCGTCGAATCCGGCGTGGAAGCAAGGCAAATACCTGCCTCGCGAACTCCGCAAAGTGAAGCTTTATACGTCGTCCGATCACATGGAGAACTTCCTTGATTGCATTCGGACGCGGCAAGCTACCGTCACTCCCGTTGAGATCGGCCATAACTCTGCGATCCCCGGACACCTTTGCCATATTTCGATGCTCACGGGCAAAAAGATTCGCTGGGATGCAAAGGAAGAGAAGATCATCGACGATCCGGAAGCAAGCAAACTGATGACTCGCGAATACCGCGGGCCCTGGAAGATGAGCTAGAGACTCGACGCTCATCTGGCGTCCGCATCCAGTGCCGAGTCTCAGGAAGCAGTCTGGAATTCGTGCTGGGCGCGGCCAAAGAAACAGCTGATCAGCTGGAGGAAAAATGGGGCCCGTTACACGCAGGAACTTCATCGGCGGTGCAGCAGCCATTACGGCACTTTCATCGGCAAGACTTTCGTTCGGAACACCCCTGGGACTCGCCCTAGGCATCCAGCTCTACAGCGTGCGGGATCAGATGGCGAAGGACTTTGAAGGAACGCTGGCTGCAGTGCGGAAGGCCGGTTACGTTGAAGTTGAATCCGCTTCGCTGCCGAAGAAGTCAGCCGCCGAGATTCGCAAAGCTCTCGACCAGGCGGGGCTGAAGTGCGTCAGTTCACATCGCTCCTTCGTTGATATTACGAAGAATCTGGATGCCACAACGGAGTTTGAGAAGACAATCGGCGTAAGCAACATCATCTGTCCGGGCCCCGGGCGCAGGAATGCTTCAGCCGGAAAACCCGGGCCACTAACGATCGATGACTGGAAGTACAACGCCGAGGAATTCAACAAGGCAGGTGAGAAACTGAAGATGGCTGGAATCACCTTCGGCTATCACAACCACTGGGTCGAGTTCGCGCCGGTTGACGGCAAGGTGCCCTATGAGGAACTCCTGAGCCTTTGCGAGCCCGACAAGACCACCTTCGAAATGGATTGCGGATGGGTTAAAGTCGCGGGCCACGATCCTGTCGAATTGATGAAAAAATATCCGCATCGCTTCTCGTTGTTCCACGTGAAAGACTTCCATCTCCCGCCGGATATCTCGATCGCCAAGCACGACCAGGCAAAGGTCACGGAGTTGGGCCGTGGCTCGATCGATTATCGGCCGGTCTTCGCCCAAGCGGCGAAGAATCAGAAAATCACACACGCCTTCGTTGAGCAGGAGGCTTTCGACATTCCCTGGCAGGAGTCGCTGAAGGTTGATGCGACATACCTGAAGGACCTTAGCATTTAGGCGGATTTCACGCCCTGAGGATACATGGCTACAACAACTGAAGTACGAGTGATTCCTGCCCAGAAAGTCGCCTGGGATTTTACCTTTGCGTTCTGGGCTTTGCGCCTATGGCTTGGCGCTCGCGCGCTGTTCGTGGGCATTCAAAAATACGCAGTCTATAAATCCGTGGCACAGCCGCTGATCGACCCCTCCACCGGCCAGCCGGATGCAAGCGGAGTGATGGTCAACGTGAGCGTCAAGTCCTACGCCTGGGCGAACTATGCTGGCGTACCTGTGGGCCTCAGGGACAAGTTCGCGCACGACCCCATGTTTCCCAAGTTCGCACTGACGCTCTTCGACAAGATGCTTGGCCCGGCATTCATCCTGACCGGCATCATGTTGATCATCGGCCTCGGCACGCGTTTGTCATTGGTGATTCAGGGATTGCTCTTCATCGCGCTAACAGTCGGCCTTGTTCTCATCGATGCCAACGATGGCGTCGCTTATCTCGGCATCCATATCGGGCTGGTCGCTGCGGCGTTCCTGCTCGCCCAGTACAACAGATTCGTGGTCCTCAAAAAATGGTAGACAAACTGAATCGTCGCGAATTCCTGAGCGCGACCGCGGTAGCGGGCGCCGCCATGCTCATTGACGCCTGCAAGTCTGACTCCGGCGAACAGAAAGCCGCGGTCAAGAAATCTTCGCAGAACACCATCAATATCGCGCTCATCGGCTATGGCGAAGAGGGCAAGATCCTCCTCGAGTCGCTGCTCAACATTGAAGATGTGAAACTCGTTGCCCTATGCGACATCTGGGAGTACCACCGCGGCGAAGGTCAGCGATATCTTCAAAAGCTCGGCAACGACGTCCGCGTATATGAGAACTACGAAGACCTCCTCGCCAAGGAAAAGGATCTTCAGGCAGTTCTGATTGCCACGCCGGATTTCTGGCATGCGCCCATGACAAACACCTGCCTCAAAGCAGGCCTACACGTCTACTGCGAAAAGATGATGAGCAACACCATTGACGGTGCGCGCTCCATGGTGAAGACCATGCGCGATACCGGAAAGCTGTTGCAGATCGGTCATCAGCGGCGCAGTAACCCGCGGTACGTGTTCACGCTGAACAGATTGTTGCGCGACGCGCAGTTCTGCGGCAAGCTCACTGCAATCCAGGGCCAGTGGAACCGCGCCGTCAAAGAGGACTTCGGCTGGCCCAAGAAGTACGAGATGCCCGCGAGCATGCTGGCCAAGTACGGCTTCAAGGACATGCACACCTTCCGCAACTGGCGCTGGTACAAGGGCCTGGGCGGCGGCCCGTTGTCGGATCTCGGAGCGCACCAGATCGATATCTTCAACTGGTGGCTCGGCAAGACGCCCAAGTCTGTTACTGCCAGCGGAGGATTGGATTACTTCAAGAATCATGATTGGTACGACAATGCGATGGTGATCTACGAGTATCCAGTAGACCAGGGCGTAGCGCGCGCGTTCTACCAGGTTCAAACCACGACCAGCGCAGGCGGCGGTTATTTCGAACAGTTCATGGGGGATGACGGTACGATCAGGATGTCGGAAGATCCCGCCATTTGCGCCATCTATCGCGAAGCTCGTGCCAATGCTGTCTCCTGGGACGACCTGGCGCAGAAGGGCTATGTAAAAGCCAAGCCACTGGCCGCCGACACCGCCAAGGTAGACGTGCGAGAGACAGCAGCGCTGGCCGAATACGAGATTCCCGTGTTCTTCAACAAGCCTCCGCATCAGCCACACCTTGAGAACTTTTTCAACGCCATCCGTGGCACGGCAAAGTTGAACTGCCCAGCCGATGAGGCCTTCTCGAGCGAGTACGTGATCCACAAGGCCAATGAAGCAGTGGCCGCCGAGCGGAGAATTAGCATCTCTGATGAAGAAGTGAGAGCCTGAACCTATGAGAATATCTGTCTCCTGCATTTCCCCGATTGTCATCGCACTCCTTGCTGCAACTGCTGCTCTGTCCCAGGACAAGGTGCCGCTCAAGACGCAGCTTCCTCGTCCTCTCTTTGTCGGTACGCCCGTTCCGCTCAATGTGCCGAATCTCGAACCACCCCTGAAGGGCAAGCGTGCTGACTTCATGGTTCCAGCCGGAACCGTCAACCTCGCCAAAGGCAAAAAGGTCACCGCCAGCGACGAAAGTCCCGTGACCGGAACCCTGGACCTGGTCACCGATGCCGACAAGGCCGGCGACGAAGGATCATGGGTTGAACTTGGACCCGGCAAGCAGTGGGTGCAGATCGACCTCGCGAAAAAGGCCAGTATCTACGCCGTTCTCATCTGGCACTACCATTCCCAGGCACGCGTTTATCGTGATGTCGTGGTGCAGGTGTCCGATGATCCCAACTTCAAATCGGGTGTCAACACCATCTTCAACAACGATTTCAAAAACGAGGTCGGAGCCGGTGCTGGTAAGGACCAGAACTATGTCGAAACCTACCAGGGTAAACTGATCGACGCCAAAGGCGTCCAGGGCCGTTACGTTCGCCTCTACAGCAACGGAAACACGACCAACAAACTGAACGACTACATTGAGGTTGAGGTGTGGGGAAAGCCCGCTGCCTGAGTCCGCGCATGGCGGCGAAGCTCTGATGCAGCGCGCGATTCCGTTACGGACTCGCTGGCTCTGCTTCATCTTCGTCGCGCTTCTCGGGCTGGCCGTTCGGCTTCCTCAACTGGGCACTCGACCCATGCACACCGACGAAGCCGTCAATGCCTACATCGTTGGACAGCTGTTGTCCGGAGAGCCGTTCAACTACGATCCGCAGGACCGCCATGGTCCCGCCCTGTCCGCGCTCGCTCTACCCTTGGCAAGAATGCAGGGAGCGAGATCGTTTTCTGAACTGACAGAATCAGAGTTGCGGATTACTCCGGTCGTTGCCGGAACCATTACGATTCTCCTCTTTGGCGCCGCTGTCGAGATGTTCGGCTTTGTGCCCTGTTTGATCGCAGCACTGCTCTTTGCATTCGGGCCTCTTCCCGTCTACTACGACCGGTACTTCATTCATGAGTCGCTATTCTGCGCAGCCACCTTTGGGCTGATCATCGCGTGCTGGCGGGCATCGAAATCGAACTCCGTGGGAGATTCTGTGCTGGTGGGCGCGTGTGCTGCCCTGATGCTCGCATCCAAGGAGACCGCCGTCGTCCACTTCTTCGCACTGGCTGCCGCGTCCTTTGTGCTCAGATTTACGAAATTGCATAAAAACGGCTCAACCAACTGGATCCAGCCCCGGAAATTGCTGATCGCAGGCGGGACGTTTCTGCTGTTTTCTGCGGGCGCATTCACGTGGCTGGGCAGAAATTGGAACCCACTCTCGGGGCTGTTACGCGCGGCACCGAATTTCCTCTCCCGCGCTGCCGGTCAGGGTCACGAAAAGCCCTTCTGGTACTTCGCTCAGCTTCTCGCCGGCGGCTGGTCCGGCACCTTGATCATCGTGCTCGCCTGCATCGGGTTTGTCGTCATCATCAGAAGACGCCATGCTTCGCCCCACAGTTTTCTTGCGATCTACTTTATCTTCATCGCTGCAATCTACAGTTTCATTCCATATAAGACGCCATGGCTCGCGCTGAATCTGTGGCTCCCGCTCGCACTCTTTGCCGGGTGCTCACTCGATTTCCTCTGGAGAGCGGCGATAAAGCATGTGCCCCTGAAGGCCGCAATCCCGGCCTTCGGCATCCTCGTTGCAGTCGTAGCCACATTGATCGCGCACGATACCCGCCAGCGCGTCTTTCTTCACCCAGCGGACGAAGCCAACCCTTACGCATATGCTCACACATCAGACGACATCCTCGGCCTTCCCCCGGAAATCGCAGAACTGGCCAATCGAGATGGTCTCGTCAACCCCCGCATCGCCGTGATCGCATCAGATCCCTGGCCCCTGCCGTGGTATTTGCGGCATTTCTCTCAAGTCGGCTTCTGGCAGCCGGGACAGCAGCCAGGCGAAGCAGATTTTTACATCACATCGACCGACGCCGCCGAACAATACCAAACTCAGCTGAAGAGTTTCCGTCCGGACTTCTTCGGCGTGCGGCCAGGTGTACTGATCCTGCTATGGCTGCCGGCGCCGAAATGAGCTCCATGGCTGAAATCCACCAGTTCAACCACCGCGCAATGGCCACCCACTTTCAGGTGCGCATCGCTAATCAGGACAAGACGTATGCCGCGCAGGCTGCACAAGTGACCTTCGATCTTCTTGACCAGCTGGAATCTCGCTTGAGCCGCTTCCGCGCGAATAGTGACATCACTCAAATAGCTCATCTCGCGCCAGGAGAGAAGTTGCGCCTGAGCGAGCCTTCGTTTAGCTGCCTGCAGATCGCAAAGCAGATGGAGCAGGTCACACACAGTGCATTCTGCGCCACGCCTGCGGCCTTGCAAACGCAGCCCCGCCTTCCGGAGTGGGATCTTCTGCCTGGCGAGCTCTCACTCCTCTGCGTCAGCGGCCGCCTCGAATTCGATCTGGGCGCAATCGGGAAGGGCTTCGCTCTCGACCGCATGGCCGAACTGCTCGGCCAATGGGATTGCCCCTCGTTTCTCCTGGTCGCTGGTGGCAGCAGCATCCTTGCTGGCGACCCGCCGCCTGAGACGCCCGGCTGGTCATGCGGCCTCGGCGATGACGACGCGCCGCACCGATTTTTTCTCTCCCACGCTTCGTTGAGCGGATCGGGGTTGGCTGTTAAGGGATCCCATATCCTCGACCCGCGAACGGGCCGCCCTGCACCTCGCCAATCGCGTACCTGGATCCTCGCCGATACTGCAGCTGAGTCTGACGCGCTGTCCACCGCCTGCATGGTTCTAAGCGAGGCAGAACTCGAACAGGTGACGGCTCAAAACCATTCCTGGCTGGCTTTCCTCGACACGAGCGATGGTCCCCAGCCGATCGGCAACCGTCCAATTCCGAAACAAGCCTAGAATCGCGCCACTCATTTCGGGACGAATGGCGGACTTGTCGCCAACTGGTGCTCTCAGTTTTGGCAGCCTCAATTGAATGCAGCTTCGATTGAATGCCAGAGAACGACAATCGGGAACCGACCCTCTGCGGGAACATTCAAATTAATGCTGGGAAAAAGTTTGGAGGCGCGGGCCGGGATCGAACCGGCGCATAAAGGTTTTGCAGACCTCTCCCTTACCACTTGGGTACCGCGCCTCGGCAGGGCTGTCTTGATTATGGGCTCCAAATCGCCGTAGCCAACCCGGCTGGCGCCGGAGGGCGATTGGAGCGGGAGACGAGATTTGAACTCGCGACCCTCGCCTTGGCAAGGCGATGCTCTACCACTGAGCTACTCCCGCTTACTGCAAATTCGAGTATACCGGGCGGCCTAAAGAGGGTCAAACTGCTGAAACGCCACCGCCAGCGGTCGCTTGGGAGGCTCCGACTGGACCCCCGCGATGTCCCGTGCCGGCCTCGACTTTGATGATCTCCCCATCCCGCATATGCAAGATACGCCCGGCGATAGACGCGGCCTCAGGGTTATGCGTGATCATCAGCGTGGTCTGGCCCAGTTCCTGGTTCGACCTCACAAGCATCTTCAAAACAGCATCGGAATTCTTCGTATCCAAATTACCGGTCGGCTCGTCCGCCAGCACGATCGCGGGGCGCGCAATCAGCGCTCTTGCGATGGCCACGCGCTGCTGTTCGCCGCCGCTCAGCTCCGAGGGCCGATGCTCCAGCCTCCCGCGGATCGACAACAGATCCGTCAGGTGTTCCAGGTACGCACGGTCCATCGGCTCCTTGCGACCGCTGACCTCGTAAGCAATCTCGATGTTGCCCATCGCCGAGAGCGTGGGCAACAGGTTGAACTTTTGGAAAACGAATCCGATCCGGTGCCGGCGCAAACGCGTTCGTTCCGCATCTGTGAGGGCTGCAAAATCCACGCCGTCAATCAGAACCCGACCTTCGCTCGCCCTGGTCAGCCCACCGAGCAAGTAAAAGAGAGTCGACTTCCCTGAGCCTGATGGACCTACAATCGCAACAAACTCACCCGGTTTCACTTCGAATGAGACTTCGCGAACAGCTGCCACCATGATTCGGCCTGCCGCATAAACCTTGCTCAGATTGTCAGCAAGAATGATGGGTCTCGATGCTTCTGCCTGCACAACACTCATTGTAAATGTCACAACGGGCCGAAGCCGTCCAAAGCCTCCTGCTTTGCATACCTCAGCAGTTCCACCCTGAAACCCATTGGCGAGCGAAACCCGAGGATATTCGTCCGGCCTGAGCACGAATATCTCCCCGTCACCCCCGAACAGCCGCCGGCCCTCATACCCCAGATCCGTGGTCGCCAAGGCAACGACGTCACATCGGCAAATCCGCCCCGCATCGACTGAATGTCATCCTGATCCAGGTTCAGTCCGAAAACCGCAGGCTCAAGGGACGGAAGGACCACTGAGTGCCCTGTTCACGAATGCTCTAAAATCGAAGTTGCAGCAATCTCAAAGCAGGTTCCCGCATGACATCGAAAGCATCCCTCGTCAATTCCATCGAAGCGGCCGCCGCCAAGGCAGGCCTGCAACTTGTCTCCGCTACTGAAGCGGAACTGAACGGCCAGCCAACACAGGTCTTCTCTCTCGGCCTTCCTGGAAGCGACGATCGCCGGCTCCAGCTTGAGTTGACGGAGGCCTTCGACTTCGATAAGCCAAACCTGCTTCCCGAGATTACGGCCCACTTAGAAGCCGAGGCCAAGCGTCTGCGTAACCCACGTCCCGACTGCTACGTCACTCTCGGCGGTCTGCCCCTCTCGTTCGGCAAGTTCCAGTGGCCCTTCCATCGATCCACTTCCGGCGCTGACACATACATCGTTCACGGCGAGATCAGGCTTGAAGACGGTGGCACACACAATCTCCATGCCAAGGTGGCTGCTTCTGTCACCGTCACCTTTGCCGAAATCGTCCCCGCAATGGAACAGCCCTACGCCGAATCGTTCGTGTACAACGCCATCCGCAAGACCGTCGATTTCGGCCAGCTCGAATTCCTGAAATCCGGCAATCGCCAGCCCGTTCCGGTCACCACCCGTTTCTACAGCCGTTGGCAGAAGAAGTTCGTCTTCACGGAAACAGACGACACCGAGCGTCTGCGCTACCTGCTTAGCAAGGTCTACTGGCTCTCTGGCGTTCTAGGCAACAGCAAGCCCATCTGGATTGCCGATCCGCGCGATGCGCAGTACCTCAACACCACAGAAGCTGACCTGCTCCGCATGGCGAATCACGAAGTAGGCGAAGGTTTCTTGTCTCTCGAAGGCGAATACGCTTCGGCAACTCCAGCGTTGATGGCCCGCGCCGCCGAATACGAAACGCTTCGCGACTCCGCCCTCACCTTCACCAAGCCCCAATTCAACGAGTCCATGCGTTCCGGCCACGCCAACATGTAACGAAATCCCAGCCAAGGCGGCAGATCGGTTCTTTAGCGCGTCTATGGCCCCATGCAATTTCGGGCCTTCGAATCGTGGCATCGAGACGTTCTCTTGAATGTCAATGAGTGCATCGCCCTGTTCACGTCAACGCAGAACGAGGATCCACCAGGCGGAGATTTGTTTGTTAACGGTGGAACATCGTTATCCTCCTCGATAGCCAGGTGGAGCACCGCGCATACGCCTGATTCGCTTAAATCCGCGTCGAGTCCTAGCTGCAACTTACAGTTCGCGAATCGCGGTCACGGGGTTCCGACGCATCGCTCGATGTGCCGGAAAGTAGCAGGCTAACAAAGACATTGTTCCCAGTAGCATGACCACGGAAGCAACGGTGACTGGATCGTTGGCGCCGATTCCGTACAACAGCCGGGCGATAAGACGTGTCACTCCCAACGCAAACGCCAGTCCCAGCGCCAGCCCGATGCCTGTGAGCCACAATCCCTGCAACAGCACGAGTCTCAGCACGTCCGCGCGCGAAGCACCAAGAGCCATTCGTATTCCGATCTCGTGGGTTCGCATTTGGGTTCGATAGGCCACGACTCCGTAGATCCCGGTTATCGCGAGAACCAGTCCAATCAGCGCGAACATTCCCGCCAGGGTGCTTTGTATGACGGCAAAAATGCTCGCCATCTGCGTGCTCTCCCGCATGGGACGCACATCGAAGACCGGCAGCCGCGTATCAATCTCATGGATGGCGCTTTGGACAGCCGGGGCAAGGTCGGCCGGATTTCCCTCGGTCTCCACCTGCACGATCGTCTCGTACCCCAGTTGGAAAAAGCTCATGTAGGCCATGGGCTCTGGCGACTCGTTCACGAACATATGGGTTGAATTCTTAGCAACGCCGACTACCGTGAAAGGCCTGCCCCACACCATGAGTTTCTTTCCAAGCGGGTCCTGTCCCGGCCAGTAGCGCCTCGCCGCAGTCTGGTCCACGATGAGTACCCTCGGGGCCTTTTCATCGTCATCCGGAGTAAACTCGCGTCCTTCCAGAATAGGTATATGAAGGGATTCGAAATACCGCGAAGACACTTCGGCGTGATACACCTGCAAAGCTTCATGCGGGCGCGGCGTATACCCTTCCGGATACGCATCTTCCCCCTTGTGGCCCAGGGTCATCGGAATCCAGTCCGTGAAAGACACAGCCTTCACGCCGGGCAATGCCGACACGCGATCCAGAATCTTGTGACGGATAACCTGTTCCTCGTTGCCGCTGTAGCCGGCGATATTCGTCCCCACAGACGCAGTGAGAATATGGTCCTGCGCAAATCCGGGATCCGCGCCGGCAAGATTTTTGAGGGTGCGCAGAAATAACCCAGAGCACAACAGCAGCGGAAGGGAGAGTGCAATCTGAGCCACCACCAGCCCGCTCAGTAGCCTCCGGTTGCGTGCGCCACCGGAGACGCTTGCCGACTCTGCCTTCAGCACCTCCATGGCGGGGGCGTTGGACGAACGCCACGCCGGGAACGCGCTGCACAGCATGCCGGCCAGCAGGCTGGACGCCGCAATCCCGAGCACCACTGTATGGTCCATGCTCCCGTTGAGGTTGAGATTAATCGCATTCGCAGGAAAGAACCATGCGAGTGTCTTCGATGTCCACGACGTCAATACCAGCGCCATCACTCCCGCGCCGGCGGAAAGGATCGCGCCCTCCAGCACCATCTGCCGCACCAGTTGCATGCGGTTCGCCCCCAGCGACTGCCGGATCGCAAGCTCACGCCGCCTGGATACAAACCGCACCAGCGTCAGTGTCGCCACGTTCGCGCAGGTTAGCAACAACACCACAGCGGCGAAGGCCAGCAGAATGGGCAGCGTGGCCGCCAGGTATCCGTTGGCCCCGAAGGGGGAGCGCCACATGGGATCGAGTGAAATGCGGTTGTCGCCCAGATGATCGTCCGGATACGCCGCCACAATGTGGTGCATCAGGTTGTCGAGGTCCTGGGCTGCCTGGTCACGGCCCACGCCGGGCCTCAATCTTCCTATTGCAATCAGCCAGACCGCACCACCACTGCGATGCGTGAGCCTATACACGTTGGTCCCAAGAGGATTGAGCGTTAGCCATGCATCATCCCGAAGCCCCGGCGCTGCCCCGGTAAACCCCTCCGGGGCTACGCCGATCACCGTCACAGGATGCCGGGCAATCTCGATCGCCTTGCCGACGATTTGAGGGTCTCCCGCATAGCGCGTCTTCCATAGTGAGTAACTCAGGACCACGCTGGGAACGGCATCGGGACGTGACTCTTCTTCCGCCAGAAAGAAGCGCCCAAGCACCGGCTTGAGGCCGAGCACGTCGAAGAAGTTCGCTGACACATTCCCGATATAGATGCGTTCCGGCGTTTCTCCTCCGCCGGTCAATGTGATCCAGTCAGAGTGATAGGCAAGAAGCCCAGTGAAAGAACGGTTCTGCTCGCGCAGGTCGCGATAGTCGAGATACGAGAAGGGCGGAGTCGGAGAGATGTTCCGTTCCCCCCGCTGCAGGCTCACAAGGTCGCCCGTGTCTCGCGCGCCAGGAATCGGACGCAACATGGTGCCGTCAATCCAGCTGAATACGGTGCTGTTGGCGCAAATAGCTACTGCCAGCATCGCCGTCGCGGTGATCGAAAAGCCGGGGCTCTTGCGCAGTTGCCGTAACGCGTAACGGACATCCCGGCCTAGTTGTTCAAGCCACGCTTGGCCCCACATGTCGCGCGTCACATCTTGCACTAGAGGAATATTTCCAAATTCCCGCGCCGCCGCTTGCCGCGCCGTCTCTGCCGTCTCGCCTTGCGCCACTCGATCTGCAATTGCCATCTGCAGATGCGCATCAATCTCTTCCTGCAATTCGCGCTTGCGCCGCTGAAAACCGAAGCTCGGGAACCACTTCATGACTCACTCTCCTCCGGCTTGACGTACATCACCGACCCAATCGCTTCGACAATCCGCTCCCATCGGCCCAGATCCGAGGCCAACTGCTTTTTCCCCTTGGCCGTGATTCGGTAATATCGGGCTCTTTGCTTGCTCTCGGACTGCTTCCATTCAGATTGCACCCAACTCTGACGCTCCAATCGATGGAGGGCCGGATACAGTGATCCAGTCTCCACCTGAAGAACATCTCCAGATTGCAAACGTAAAGCCTGGACAATGCCATAACCATGCTGCGGCCCCCATTGCAGCGTTTGAAGAATGAGCATGTCGAGTGTTCCCTGCAACAGCTCAATCCGATTCTTATACTGGTCCTTTTCGCCCATAGGTGTAGACAATCTACTCCCACTGGAGGTAGATTGTCTACTTGGCCTTTGTGTTCCCGATAAATTACGCAGCCTCGAAGGACTTCTTCTGGTTTTGGGTTTGGGAAGCGCCGGATTCGACCGTTGTGCCATCTCATGATTCGCCAGCAGACCTGGCAGGTTTCTAAACGTCGTAGTCGTCGCTGGTTTGCAGATGTGGGAATCGCTCTGCGATTTCCAGGCCTGTCGCTAGACAGGCGTCATCTGCAGACCGGTTCAATCGGTCAGAACAGGAGGGCGGTAGACCTCGCCTCTGGCGAGCACAACCCATGCAATACGTGCCAGCTTGTTAGCCAGCGCCACGCGACGCCTCGCTCCAGCAGCGAACAGCGGATCCGGTTTACCACTGCCGTGCGCCTGACGATCCAGCGCTCGAGTACTCGATGCAGAGACTGCAAATCCAACTGCTCATCAGTCTTGATCGACACAAACCGCATGGGAGGGCGGATGAGCTGCTTCGGAATTCGCTTCGGCATCAATTGAAGTCGTTCTGGTTGGTCTCTGATCGTTGGGTGGGATTCGGGCGACCTGATGAGCCATTCGACAAGAATGGGCATCCGAGGATCCGGGCGTTGGCGGCCATGGAATGGGTACAGCGCGAGTCTGAAAAGTGAAGCTTGCGCCCGGGAAATCGTGGCCACCCAGTTCTTGTCAACAGGTACTTTCCCTAAGCCATTCATTCCATTCTTCAAAAACCTTTCACCGCATTGCAGTCTGATTCTCACTTCCAGTCACAATGGAGTTCATAGTTCAAAATCTCACGCGAGGAGCCAAGCGCACGCAAGTCCGCACTGGGAGTCGTACTGCGGCACTTGTTCCCTTGGTCCCGTGGTCCCCTAAGTCCTTTGCTGAGAAACACCTACAGCTAAGCCCAATGGCAAGACATATTTGTAGCGCACCCCCCGCTGTAAACCCATGAGAGTAGGATTTTTGCTCCAAGAAGCAGCAGGAAGGGGTACTGAGAGAGTTTCCGGAAACGGACAGATAAGGACTGGGCTCACTTTACATGATTCAACTGGCAAAATAGCTGCCAGATCAAGAGCCACCGGCAGGGGCGATGGTCTCCATCAGAACGCAGGACAAGCCAAGTCGCAGACCGTGAGCGCATTATTCCTCTACCCATTATTTTTCTACTAGGACAAACCCTAGGTCTGCAGCGCATCCAATCAGCAGCCAGAATGGGCCCCGGGCTGGAGCGCATCTGGTCATGTCGAGCTCCGTCCCAGCTGAGCGCCCGCCGCAAGACGGGCGCTTCGCCTTGGCTTTCTTTCTGGCCCTGCACTCACATCTTCTTCTCGCTAGAATCGTTGGCCCCGAAACAGAAGAATCTTGCTTCTCTACTCCGCGTTGTTTCCCATCCGTGAGATGTGGTGCGAAGCGTCTGCGGCTTCTAGTTCCGCAATTCGCGCACGAAGAACCCGCTTCAACTCGGCCACGCTATGCGGATCGTGAGCTTTATCGTTCTCGAAACTGTGCAACACAGCCCGCAGCGAGTCGAGCAGATTGTGATCAGAATGTATCTCCAAGTTTCCTCTCCGGAAATGAATACACGTGTGGCTCTCATGCGAATGGCACACCTTGCCGTTCGCTTGACGAAATCGCCAAACGGCAAGCTGGCCAGGCTTGGTAATTTCGCTCTGGTTCGCTTTTCAGGGTCGTGCGGGGAAAAACGGTGTGCAGAGATTCGGAGGGAAACGGGATTAACCCATACCCCGTACATCGCTACATTGCGATGGTCCCACAGGATTGTTCGATGTGATGTGAGGTAAATCACATTACTTGCGGACTTCCGGCAAATCCTTGCCCTTTCCTACTTGAACCCTTGTCCTACTTGAGAAGGAGGAAGCGCCACTCAGCGGCAATTTCCCGGCCGGCCACTAGTCCAGAGCGATCCCCATGCGCCTCGCCAGAACGCGATCCCACTGGCTGACCCGGCTCTCGAACGTGTTCTCCCCATCATGCTTCAAAATCGCCGCCCTCACCGCATAAGCCCACATGTCGAAGTCGCGCATCTTTTCACCGTTGTCCGGATCGGCAAGCGACATCTCGCCAAGTTTGTATACAGCTGCAACCAGCTCATCGATTACTGAGTAGTAGCCCCGTTTCGCGATCAGTCCCCCTACCATTGCACTGATCGCCTCCTGATGGTCAGCGTCGCTCGACGCTCCCCGAAATTCTGCGCGATTCATCCCGAGTGTCCTCTTGGCAGAGTTCTTCCTGCGTCACTCTATGGCGATCATCAAATCCCTGGCCTACCCTGTCAACTGATTCAAGAGTAACGAGTAACCGTAACTGCATCCACGTAACGATTCCGGTCTTCAATCGCTGCAAGCAGACATTGCGTAAACGTTTTTCTCCTGTTTATACTCGAAGCTCTCAACCATGAAGGCGTTCCGTCTGACATTCAGAGCTCTGCTCCTGATCTCGCTGCTTTCTCCATTCGGTCTCCGGGCCTTTGGCAGCCGGATCGGTACGCCTTCGTGCCATGTTCCCACGCCCGCCTCCGCTGAAGACCACCAGGATCGGGCCGGCAGCTTCTCACTGGATTCAGTCCTCGCTGTACCACCGCATCGATCGCCGGCCCACCGGACGCACCGCCTGCGCGGTAAGAGAATCAGCGTGGACACATCGTTTGTTCTCGTTCCCACGCTCCCGCCCTTAACGAGACAATCCTTTTCGGCAGTCACCCTGCACATACGGGATCTGGACGGTCCCAATCCGTCTCGCGGTCCTCCCGCCCCCTCCCTCTAGCTCCACCCCTCAGCCCAAACCTTTGATCATCGACTTGTATTGAGCGCCGCATTTCAGCCGTGGTGTACCTCGTCCAGGCGTGATCGAGATCGACTTCACTCACCGCCGTTGCATCATTTTGAGGCTCAAGTTTAGTTTGGATTCCCCTCGCATTCTTGCCTGGGGGGAATTCAACGGACTAGCACCCACCTCCATGGGAACTAGTCCGAACAGGGTTGGCACGCCCGGGGAAGGCGGATCCAACCCATTGCGTCAGCCAGTCGGCCCTTGTGCCGAACGCTGCCGTCGCGAGCAGTGGTGTCCGCCCCGGCCACCACTGCCCGCTTTTCACCATCCACTGTTTCTAATGAATCAACGCGTCTCCCGGCATCATCCATTGTGAAAGCAACTTCCCCATTTCAAATCTGGAGGTTCTCTGTGAAGATTGCCGCTACCATCGCCCGCTACCTGCTGGGCGTGATTTTTGTCTTCTTTGGATCGAATATGCTCTTTCACTTCCTGCCCACGCCGCCGATTCCCCCGGGCCCGCTCGCCGACCTCACAAGAGCTTTTTCCGTATCCCACTATGACGTCGCCATTGCTTTCTTCCAGATCGCTCCGGGAATCCTGCTGCTCATCAATCGCTATGTCCCGTTGGCGCTGACGGTTCTGGCGGGGATGATCATCAACATCGACCTTATCCACATCACCATGGCTCCCTCTGGCCTTCCCATGGCCGCTGTCGTCAGCCTTCTCTGGCTCCTTGTCTTCCTTCGGGTGCGGTCCAACTTCGCTGGGATCTTTGAGCCCGCTCCCCAGCGCTGATCCGGACTGCATCCATACAATAAGGGAGTCATGATCGAGTACCTCTACCTCGGACGCGTGACTTACGATGACGCGCTGCGTCTTCAGGCAGAGGTCTCAGCCCTGCGTCTCCAAGGTCTCATCGAAAACACGCTCCTCCTCCTCGAACACCCGCCAGTACTCACTCTCGGACGCAATGCAAGTCGCGCCAATGTCCTCGCATCTGACGAACTGCTCTTGAGCCGCGGCGTCACGCTCCACGAGATCAACCGAGGCGGCGACGTCACTTACCACGGCCCCGGTCAGCTCGTCGGCTATCCCATCTTCGATCTCCGCAGTCTTCAGAACTCCAAAGGTGGCCGTCTTGGCCCCGTGGACTTCGTCCGCACAATGGAAGAAGCCCTGATCCGGCTCTGCGGAGTCTACGGCGTCCGGGCCGGCCGCATCGCGGGACTTACCGGTGTCTGGTGCGGCCTTCACGACCAGCAGCCCGGCCCCGCTCGCGAACGCAAAATTGGCGCCATCGGCATTCACGTTTCCCGCGGAATTACCTCGCACGGCTTTGCCTTCAACGTCACCACCGACCTCCGCGACTTCCAACTCATCAATCCCTGCGGCATCACCGACAAGCCGGTAACCAGCCTCAACCTCGAAGTCCCCGAAAATGTATCCCTGCCTTCTCTCGAAAACATTTCCCATCAGGCCGCCCGGCAGTTCGGCCAGGTCTTCTCGCAGCAGGTCCTCGCTGTCGAATCCCTCAATGCTCTTCGTGCTCAGGCCGAAGCTAAAAGAAACTTCCCGGCCGATGACTCTCCCCTTCAAATTCCCAACGAAGTGCGCCATCTGCACGCCGATCCCGACCGCCCCATCCGGACCTGAAGCTCGCCCGAGAGGATTTTGCGCGATGAGTCGGAGTAAACTCAGCTCTCCTGAAAAGATCCGGAGCCGGGCGGCTGGGGTGGAAAGCCAGGAGCTAGAGGCTAGAAGCTCCATCAAGCGTACGTGCCGCAATTTATAATCCGGCTGGAGCCTGGCCCGATATCCCGCCTCGCGGAGTGAACGATTCATGCCAACCGACGTCATCATGCCCCAGATGGGCGAGTCGATCGTTGAGGGCACCATCACCAAGTGGCTCAAGCAGATCGGCGACTCCGTCGAAAAAGACGAGCCGCTCTTCGAGATTTCCACGGACAAAGTCGACGCCGAGATTCCCTCTACTGTTTCGGGAATTCTCACGGAGATCAAATTTCCTGAAGGCGCGACCGTTGAAATCAACACCGTCGTCGCAATCGTCTCCGAAAACGGCTCCTCAGCCGCGCAGCAAGGCAGCACCAAGCCAGTTCCCGCGGCGAAGCCCCAATCGGCCGCACCGCAGATGCCGGCGAAGCTGGAGTCAGCCCCACCGCAAGTGGTAGTCATGCCCCAGATGGGTGAATCCATCTTCGAAGGCACGATCACCAAGTGGCTGAAAAAAGTGGGCGATTCCGTTCAGAAAGATGAGCCGCTCTTCGAAATCTCTACCGACAAAGTCGATGCTGAAATCCCCTCGCCCGTCGATGGCACCCTCACGGAGATCCGCGCCCAGGAAGGCGAAACCGTTCAGATCAACGCGGTCGTCGCCGTTATCGGCGGGTCCGGCACTTCCATCGGCACCACTCCGGCAGCAGCCCCGCAATCACAAGCGACGCAGGCTCCGCAGCCGGTTCCAACTCATGTTGCATCGCAACCGCAGTCGGCACCACCGCAAGGGACGCAGGTGGTCAAATCCTCACCTCTCGTCCGCCGCATCGCCAAAGAACACAACATCGACCTGACCCTCGTCCCAGGCACTGGCTCCAACGGCCGCATCAACAAACAAGACATCCTGGGGTACATCGACAAAGGAATAGCCTCACCGCAGGTGTCGCAGTCGGGCGCTCCGCAGGTGCCAGTGCGCCCCACGCCAAAAGCCCTGACAGCAGATGTTGTCCCACTCACCAAGATGCGCGCCATCATCGCCCAGCGCATGGTCGAGAGCAAGCGAATCAGCCCGCACGTCCACTCCGTTTACAAGGTCGACATGACCCGCATCGTGCGTCTGCGCGACCGCGAGCGCGCGGCCTTCGAGCAGCGCCACGGCGTCAAGCTCACCTACATGCCTTTCATCGCTGTTGCTGCCATCGAAGCCTTGCGCCACCACCCCATCGTCAACGCATCGCTCGTCGACAACTCTATCCACTACCACGCCAACATCAATCTCGGCATCGCCGTCGCTCTCGAGTGGGGGCTCATCGTGCCCACCGTTCGCGAATCCGAAAAGCGCAACTTCTCCGACCTCGCCCGCGCCATCGCCGACCTGGCAGGCCGTGCTCGCACCAAAAAGCTCTCCCCCAACGAAGTCGGCGGATCGACCTTCACCCTTACCAATCCCGGAATCTTCGGCGACGAATTCGGCATCCCCATCATCAACCAGCCCGAAGCCGCCATCCTCGCCATCGGCGCGCTTAAAAAAGAGCCGGTCGTCCTCACCGACGCCGAAGGCAACGACGCCATCGCCATCCGCTCCATGCAGTACTACTGCCTCGGCTTCGATCACCGCATCATCGACGGCGCCGACGCCGGCAAATTCATGAGCGAATTCAAACGCCAGCTAGAATCTTGGGACAGGCCCCTCGCATAGGTCGTTGCCCTGCTAAATATGCCTGACTCGCTGGAATAGATTCTGTGCCCCATTCATCGCAGCTTCACGGCGATGAGTGGGGAGTCGGTTTGGCGGCTGCGAAGCTACTTCCCCGCCCACGCCAGCCCATCCGTAGAACTCCCCGTCGCAATCGTCCGCGTCACCTTCCAGCCTCCGAGATCGATCTCCGAAACCGTCCCCGCCCCATGCATGCACGACACATACGCCGTCTTGCTGTCTGGCGTCACCAGCACCTCCTGCGGATAATCCCCCACCGGAACACTCCGCGCCACCTGCATGGTCTTCACATCGATCACCGCCACTTTGTTTTGATCCGCCAGTGCCACCAGCAGCCACTTCCCGTCGGGAGTGACAGTCGATCCGTACCCCATCCCCTCCATCGGAATCCACTTCGCAACCTCGTTCTTTGCGGTATTGATAGCCGCCATCTGCGCTTTCGTCTGATCCGCCGTGAAAACCCACTCGTCATCCGGCGTCATCGAAATCCGCTGCGTATTCGCAGAAATCGGAATCACCTTCAACACCTTCCGACCCGGCACATCAATCACCGACACCGTTCCCGGCCCTACGTTCGCCGTATATGCCCGCTTGCCGTCATGCGAGAGCACCATCATGTGGCTCTGCTCCTGCCCCGTAGGAAGCGCCCCCATAACTTTCAGCGTCTTCGGATCGATAATCGTAATCGTCTTGTCCAGTTCCGTTGTGACGTAAAGCAATCCATCCTTCGGCCCGATCAGCGGACAATGCGGCCGCACCCCGTGATTGAACCCAATCGTCCCTACCACCTTGTGCGTTGCGAGATCAATCGCGGCAATGCTATCTCCGTCCGTCCCCGGCTTGCCCACGCCCGAGTTGCCGTAAATCGGCACAAACGCCGTCTTCCCATCCGACGACGCAATCACTTCGTGTCCCGTAGTGCCGCCCTCCGGCACCGTCGCAACCACCGACCCGCTCGCCGGATCAACAATCGCCAGGCTCTGCGTCCCCTTCACCGCAACCAGCAGCTTCGATTGCGCATTCACAAGACCCGCGCACACCACAACTCCAGCAACGACCACTTTAGAAATCCTCAATTGATAACCTCCGCAAGACATTACGGAATATATCGCACCGAGGCCGTATGCATTCACTCATGAATGCGCAGCCCATGGGTTGTAGCTCCCCGCGCTCCACGAGTGCCCCTCTGGATCCTTCACCGTGAACTCGCGGCTCCCGTATTCCGTGTTCTGAATCTCACGCACAATCTTCCCGCCTGCCGCCTTTGCCCGCGCATACATATCGTCCGCATCGGCCACGATGATGTACACACTGCGGGTTTCCACATCGCCTAGATCACCCGGCGTCTTGAACCCGCGTCCATACACATCGTCTTTATGCGAGCCCAGCATGATCATCCCGCCGCCCAGCGTAAGCTCAGCGTGACCAACCGTGTTGTTTGGCCCGGGGTACACTGCATGCTTCTCAAAACCAAAGACGTTGCACAACCACTCGATCGCCGCATTCGCGTCGCGATACCGCATCGACGGCATGATCGTAGATGGGGAACCAGTGACATTCACATTCATAAAAGCCTCCTCGGGATTCACTTACGCCGCTAGAATGCCAGAAGGCCTGCCCCAACATCTTGGAAGAATCGGAAGCAGACGGGATTGCTCTGTGGGTTCCCACAAAACTAAACTTCAGGGCGATCGCGTCAGGGCACGACTTTAGTCGTGCCGAAGCCATAAGCAAGCTGGCACTATTTCCGTCTTAGCCGGCCCTAATCCGCTCTGATGTGATTCGCCCACATCGTCCGCCGTGCCGAATATGTGCTCACATCCACACCCGAGAACGCCCGGAACTCATTCGCAAAGTGGGACTGATCATAATACCCGCAATCCAGCGCCAGCTCTGCCCACCGTACATCAATACCCGCATGCAGCTGTTTCACCGCTCTCTGGAACCGCTGCACTCGGCACCACACCTTCGGAGCCAGCCCGACCTCCTCGCGAAATACCTGCGAAAATCTCCGCTCGCTCCACCCGATCTGCCGCGCTGTCTCGTGCACACTCGCCACACTCGGTAACTCCGCAAAGTACCGCAGCGCAAAATTCACCTGCGGTGTCCGGCTACGTTTCACAAGCTTGTCTCTGAATCTCCCATGCAGATACCGCTCCATACACTCCAGTCGTCGCTCTGGCGATTCCATCTCTCGCAGCCGATCCCGCAAGTCTTCCGCATCCCCTCCCCAGATGCACTCAAGCGCAACACTTCGGTTGCTGAACCTGTCCGCCGCATCCGACGCGAAGATGGGAAACCCGCCAGGCTCGAAAACAATGCCAACCAGGTCTGCCATATCCGAGCTGTCCACAATCTCATACACTGATCGCGCCCCCACCACCAGCGCCGGCTTCACACAGCACTCAGCCGAACCCTCCAGAGAATCCAGGATGAAATCGCGTGACAGGCTCAGAATGATCTGTACGCAGCCGCTCGGCAGTATCCGCTCGCGGTGATGAGGAACATCGCCCGCCTTTGCATACCAAAGCGCACGAATGTAATTCGCGAGTGGCGCAGCGGGAATGCGCTCCAAAAAAAGCAAGGTGGCCTCCACGCCGTTATAGTACGCGCCAAACAGAGCCCGCAACCGCCCCCGCCTATCCAAACAGAATGTTCTCCGATAGGCTGTCTCTATGCCGCTCCCTGCTCGGGACGTCGAACTCATTCAAATCGTGGACATAGCCCTCGCCGACGCATCCCAACGTGCCGGCTCATGGCTCGCCTGCCGACCCGGATGCACGCAATGCTGTCACAGCGTCTTTTCCATCAATGCCCTCGACGCCGCTCGTCTCCAATCCGGCATGAAGGCGCTCGACGCTTCCGACCCCCACGCCGCTCAATCCATCCGACGCCGCGCGAAAGCCTGGCTCAACGAGCACGCCCCCGCCTTCCCCGGCGATCCCGCTACCGGCATCCTCGGCACCTCCGAATCCGATCAGGCCCGCTTCGAGGACTTCGCCAATGACGTACCCTGCCCCGCTCTCAACCCCGAAACCGGCCTCTGCGACGTCTACGCCTTCCGTCCCATGACCTGTCGCGTCTTCGGCCCTCCCGTCCGCGTCGCCGACAGTGATGCACTCGCCTGCTGCGAACTCTGCTTCATCGGAGCCACCGAAGACCAGATCGCCGCCTGCGAAATGCATCCCCCTCACGAACTCGAAGAAAATCTCCTCGCCGAAACCGGCGATCCCCGCGAAACCGTCGTCGCCTTCGCCCTCCTGCGCTGAACTCCCGCATCGATTGCTTTCAGATTCCAACTTGATCCGCGCTACAATGAAGCACTCCGGAGCGTCCTACCCAGGGAATCTCTCCTTTGGCCGAATCTGAGAGGCCGCGCCACGCCATGCCCGTAGCCCACCTCACCCTTGAACTCCGCATCGAACACGCTCAATCCCTCAAGGATCGCCGCCAGGTAGTCCGCTCCATGAAGGACCAGCTTCGCCAAAGCTTCAACATCTCCGTCGCCGAAATGGACGAGGCAGTAACCTGGCAATCCGCCACCCTTGGCATTGTTGCCATCTCCAGCTCGCGCAGCTATCTCCACCAGCTCATCGAAGAAGTCGAGCGCGCCGCCCGCCGCATGACCAACGAACTAGGAGCCGAACTAGCCGACAGCTTCTGGGAATACCTGGAAAGCTAATCCCACGAGCTGACCTCGAATCCACCATCACAATGCCGTTCTCTAACACCTGGTCTTTAGCCTTCAGTCCCTAGTCCCTGGTCCTTCTTCCCACCTATTCCCACCGCAGCGCGGTCACTGGATCCGTCCTCATCGCCGCCCGCGCCGGAATCAGCACCGCCACCAGCGCCACAATCCCCAGCATCACCGGCACCCCAATGAACGTTGCCGGATCACGCGGCCCGACATGGAACAGCACACTCTCCAGAACCCTCGTCAACACGAGCGATGCGCAGATTCCAATCGCTCCGCCAATCACGATCAGCCGCACACCTCCGCGCAGAATGAGAGCCAGCACATCCCCGCGGTCCGCACCAACCGCAATCCGAATCCCGATCTCCCGCGTCCGCTGCTGTGCCATAAACGCCACCACGCCATACAATCCAATCAAAGCCATCACCAGCCCAGTGCACGCAAAGAAGCTCAGCAACGCCGTCTCAAACCGCGGCCGATCCGCCAGCTTGTCCACCGTCGCCGAGAACTTCTCCATCTCCACCGGCACATTCGGATCGATCGGCGCAATGCGCGCTCGCACCATCCGTTCCAGGCTCGCGACTGGCAAAGCTGTCTCGATCAGCACCACTGTGTGCCGGTTCCAACTCTCGGGCCGATTCATACGCACTTCGTAGTACTCAGGATCATCCTGCCCAGTCAGGCCAGCGTTCTTCACATTTCCCGCCACTCCAACAACCGTGAATACCTCTTTGCCCAGAGAGAAGTACGGTTGAAACGTGGCATATCGCAAATGCTTGCCGACCGCATTCTCCTTGGGAAAGAGTCGCGCAGCCATCAACTGGCTCAGAATGATCGCATTGCTCCCGGTTGTCCTGTCTTCCTCCGTGAATGCGCGCCCCGCGACAATCGGAATTTGCAGAACGCCAAAATATTCTGGTGTGACCTTACGAACCACCACCGTTCCGCCGGTCCCATTCGGAGCGGCCGCCTTACCATTGACAAAGATCTCGGAAAGGCGGCTCTCATTACGCCATCCGTCCATATCGAGCGGCATGGATTCGCTTAGCGCGACCGCCGTTACACCCGGCGTACTCCGAAGCGATGCTTCGATGCGCAGGAAGAAGTCCATGTATGTCTGCATCGTTGGATATTGGTTTGGAGTAAGTGGAACCCGAAGAGCAACCACGCTCTGCGGCTCCATCCCGAGATTCTCTGCCTGAATGTTCCTGAAGCTCCGAACCAGCAACACGGCGCCCGCCAGCAAAATCATGCTGACCGCAATCTGCAACACAACCGTGACGTTCCTGATTCGCGCGTGCCTCACCGAACTGCTCGCGCGCACTGCCAGCACTTCAACCCTGTTTCCCTCCAAGGCAGGGATCACGCCGGCCACGCATGCGCTCACAAATGCTAGGAAGACGCCGAAAGCAATCACCCGAAGATCGACCCGCGCTTCAGCAAGGAAGGGTATTCCGGCTGGCGCGAAGGCGAAGAATACACGAAGCAACGCTGCTGCAAGCGCGCAGCCCAGTGCAGTTCCCGCCGACGCCAGAACCAGCGATTCGATCACTGCTTGCTGGAGGACTTGCATCCGGCTCGCACCAAGAGCAGACCTTACCGCCAGTTCGCGGCTCCGTGCTGCCCTTCGCGCTGACAGCAGGCCGGTCAGGTTGGCACTTGCGATGAGCAATACCGCAAGCACTGCACCCAGCAATACTTTCGCAGCCAGGTACGCATTCTGCATCTGTCGGTCGCGCAGTGATCGAACCTCAAGTCGAAAATCCTTGCGAATCTCCGCTGGAATCCATTGCTGCGTATGCAGAAACAGTGGCGTGATCTCCGCCTTTGCCTCCGCCACAGTAATGCCGGGCTTCAAACGCGCAAAAGCCCACATCGGGTACCCAATCCCAGCGTTCACAGTATGCTGCGCGGCAATATCAGTCTGCGCCGGCATCAGCAGGTCAACGGCCTGCAATCGCGGCATCTCGAAATCACGAGGCAGCACTCCAACAATTCGATAAACTTCATTGTCGATTTCAATCGGTTTGTTCAGTACCTCGGGGGACCTGTTGAATCTCTTCAACCAAAGAGAATCTGAGAGGATCACAGAACGCGGACCATGCGGTACATCTTCCTCCGACACAAAGTTACGGCCTGCCTCGACTCGCACACCCAGCACCGAAAGAAAACTCTGTGCTACGAGCGCACAATTTAGATGAAGAGGATTGTTCTCCGTGAGATTGCACTGCTGCACGCCGCGTTCGAACGTCATTGCCTCAAATGGCTTCTGGTTGTCGCGCCACTCATAGAAGAACCCTCCCAGCGTGAACTCCTGCCGCTCCAAGGACTGCACAAGCCCAACTGAGACTAGCTGCTCGTCTTGCGCATACGGCAAACTCCGAAACAGAATCCGGTCCACCACGCTGAACACCGCCGTTGTCGCCCCGATCCCCAGCGCCAGCGTCAGCACCGCCGTAACCGCAAACACCGGATTCCGCCGGAATCCCCGGAGTGCATACCGCACATCGCGCACCACGTTCTCAATCACAGGCAGCGTCACCCGATCGCGGTACGCCTGCCTCGCCTGCTCCGCTCCGCCCAGTCGCAACACTGCCTGTCGGCGTGCTTCCGCCTCACTCAGTCCTGCCAGCACCCCGTCCCGCGTGTGCTCCTCAATGTGGCTTTCAAGCTCTGCATCGAAATCAACTCCGGCGTGCACTCTCCCAACCAGCGCGCACAGCCGCATCCAAAGCGCCCGCAACCGCCGCATCCCGACCTCCTCCGCAACAACCGCCGCCGAGCCAACGCGCTCAATCTGCCCGCAGCGCCTCCATCGGATCCACCCCAGCCGCGCGCCGTGCCGGAATCCACGCCGCCGCAACCGCCACCATCGCCATCAATACCGGGACCAGCCCAAACGTCAGCGGATCGACCGCGCTCACCTCGAACAAAAAGCTATGCAGCACCCGGCTCAGCGCGATCGCTCCCGCCATCCCCGCCACACATCCCGCCAGCGCCAGGAACAAGCTCTCCCGCACCACGCCCAACACGATCTGCCACCGTTGCGCACCGAGCGCGAGTCGCAGCCCGATCTCTCTTGTCCTCCAGCTCACGATGTAAGCAATCAGGCTGTAGACACCAACCGCTCCAATCACAATCGCCAGCGCGCCAAACCCCAGCAGCAAAACCGCCAGCGCTCGCGGCGCCGCCACTGAGTTCGCCACCAGGTCATCCATCGTCCTCACCCGCGTTACGGGAACCGACGAATTGATTCCTGCAACCGCGCTTCGCAGTCCCGCCGAAGTCTCGCTCGCGCTCGTGTGCGTCCGCACCATCGCAAACATCACCGGCTGATCCCGGCCCGCCGTCAGCGGCAGAAACACCTCATCTTTGAAGCCCTCCTGCAGCCCGCCCTCAAGCGCATTCCGCACCACGCCCACCACCATCGATGCCTTCTCCGCATTCCACTCCGCCGGCGTCTTCTCATCCACAACGTCCAGCAGATGCTTCCCAACTGGGTTCTGATTTGGCCACAATCTCTGCGCGATGTGCTCATTCACCACAACCGCGTGCGTTGCTCCCGAAGCATCCTGCTGCTCCAGCAATCTTCCTCGCACCAGCCTCAGGTTCAGCACATCGAAATATCCCGGCGACACCACTCTGCTTGTCGCCAGTAACGCTCCCTGCCGAGCATCGCGTGGATGATCCTCCGCGTCGAAGATGTAGTTATCCGCCCGCCCACTCAACGGCAAGGAATCAGTCAGCGCCATGCTCTCCGCACCTGCGATCCCCCGTGTCCGCTCAAGCACCGCGCCGAAGAAGGACTGGCATCTGCCCTTCTCTTTGCATGCTGCCGCATCCAGCGCCACCTCGGCCGTCACAATATGATTCGTCTGAAATCCTGGATCCACCTTCGTGATCCGATACAGGCTGTGCAGCACCAGCCCCGCCGCCGTAATCACCACCACTGTCAGCCCGATCTGCGCCATCACCAGGATCTTCGAAATGCCAAATCGCGATCCCTGCCCCGCCAACCCGCGTCCACCTGTCCGCAGTGTGCTCAGCAGATTCATCCCTGCCATCTTCAGGGAAGGAATCAGCCCAAACACCAGCCCCGCAAAAATCGAAGCGCAGAGTGTAAACACCACGTCGCCCCAATTGAGCGACACATCTTGAACTCGCGGCGTATCCGCCGGCAGCAGCCCGACAAAAATCCTCAGGCTCGCAGCCGCCGCTCCCAGCCCCACCGCTCCCGCCGCCAGCCCCACCACCACGCTCTCCGACAGCAACTGCTGAACCAGCCTTCGCCCCGAGGCGCCCAGTGCGCTTCGCACCGCGATTTCACGCTCCCGAGCACTCGCCCGCGCCAGCATCAGGTTTGCTACATTCGCGCATGCAATCAACAGGATCAAACCCACCGCTCCAAACAACAGCAGGAGACGCGGCCGCATCGCCCCAGTTTGTGATTCAAGGAGCGGAACGACGGACATATCCGATGCCCATATATCCGGCATCCTGAACGGAAATACCGGCAGCAGAACTGCGTGCAGCCTTCTCAACTCCGCCTGCGCCTGCGCTGGAGTCGCTCCATCCGCCAGCCGCCCAAATCCGCGCAGATCGAACGCAAACCACGGATCGAAAACATCTCCACCCCTAAACGAAACCGGCACCACAAACTGCGTATCCGCATAGGGAAAATGCACTCCCGCCGGCATCACGCCGACAACCCTTCGCGAAACGCCGTCAATACGAATCTGCCGTCCTATTGCTGCCGAATCTCCGCCAAAATGCTGCCGCCAATAGCCATAGCTCAGCACCACGTCGTGATCTTCTCCCGCAACCGCATCCTGCGCAGAAAAGAAGTTCCCCAGAGCCGGCTTTACCCCCAGCTCATCTAACGCATTCACCGTCACCGACGCGCCAAACACCCGCTCCGGCACATCCGCATCCGAAATGTTCGATTCCGCATCCGCTCCATATCCGGCCACTGATTTCAAAGCAGTCGCATGGGCCCCAAGCTCTCGAATCCACCCCTTTGGAAACAGCGGCGAATTCGTTCCCGCTATCCGCACCAGCCGATCCTGCTGCGCATACGGCAGCGGCCGCAGCAGTATCGAATCCACCAGCGTATAGATCACCGCATTCGCGCCGATCCCCAGAGCCAGCGTCAACACTGCAGTCACCGTGAATGCCGGCGCTCGCCGCATCTGCCGCATCGCGAACCGCACATCTTGTAGAAAGCTTTCCAGCGGCGGCAGGGTCGCGCGCTCCCGGTATGCCTGTCTCGCCTGCTCCGCTCCGCCCAGCCGCATCAGTGCTTCCCTCCTCGCTTCATCCCTGCTCGCCCCGGCACGCATCCGCGCCTCCACATCCATGGCGATGTGGCTTTCCAACTCCGCATCGAACTCCACGGCCTTCCGCCGCACAAACACTCCGCGCACCCGCAACCAGAACGCTCTCTGCTTTCCCATTGCCCCGCTCCTCTACTCCGTCCGCAGTGCTTGCACGGGATCGACCGATGCGGCTCTCCGCGCCGGTAGCCAACAAGCGATCAGCGCAATCGCCCCCAGAAACACCGGCACCGCTACAAACGTCGCCACGTCATGCGGCTTGATCCCATACAGAAAGCTAGATGCAAATCGCGACAGCATCCACGCCACCGGCCACCCAAGCGTCATCGCTATCAACACCAGCACCATGCCCTGGCGGACAACGAGTCGCGCCACGTTGCCCGCATACGCCCCCAGCGCCATCCGAATTCCAATCTCCCGCGTCCGCTTGCTCACCGCGTAGCTCATCACTCCGTACAAGCCCACTGCCGCCAGCACCGACCCAATCCCGCCGAACACGCCAAACAACGTTGCCGCCAGACGAGGCAGAAAGTACGCTGACTTCACGTGCTCCTCCATCGTCTCCTCGTTGAAGATCGCGATATTCTTGTCGAGCGCGTAAATCTGCCGCCGCACCGGCTCCGACATCGCCGCAGGATTTCCAGGTGTATGCACCACCAGCGTGTACCCCATCCCTGATGGATCTTCGGCGATGCTCTGCTCCAGCGACCGGTAAAGCACCGCTCGCGTATCTTCCCCAATCGTCCGCGATTTTGTGTTCCCCACGACCCCTACGATCTCGTATGTCCAGCGCCCGCCATGCACGTGCTTCCCAATTGGATTCGCACCCGGGAACATCTTCTCGGCAAAGGCCTCATTCACGATCGCAACCCGCGGCGCATTTGCGGCCTCATCGCCGAGGTCGCGTCCCGACAGCATCGGGATCCCCATCGCTCCGAAATATCCCGGAGTGATCATGTACAACTCTGTATTGGCATTCGGGGAATCCTTGCCTTCTCGACCCGCAATCGTGAACCCATCGCTACGATGCCCGCCCGACAGCATCGCGATATCCGTCGACACCGCTGCATCAACGCCAGGCAGCGCCGCCACCCGCTCCCGCAGTTCCCGCATAAACCGGCTGATCTGCTCTGGCGTGTACCCATTCAGCCGCGGATCCACTGACATCAGCAGCAAGCCCTGTGAATGGAAACCGAGATCGATGTTTGCTGCACTCTGCATGCTCCGCAGGAACAGTCCAGTCACGCACAACAGCACCACAGACATCGCAATCTGCGCCACCACCAGAACATTTCGTAGAGTTATCCGCCGTCCTGGCCTCGCCAGCGCATCCTCTCCCTTTAGCGCATTCGCGAGCATCGGTCGCGATGCCGCCCATGCCGGCGCCATCCCCAGCAACGCGCCACATCCAATGCTCACCACCAGTGTGTACACCAGCGTGCGCCAATCAAGAGCCACATACAGATTCAGCGGTATCGGTGCGGGAAAATGAAAAGCCGAAAGCGACTGCGTAGCCCACAACGACAGCAACACACCAAGCGCTCCGCCCGCGACACCCAGAAGCGTGCTCTCCATCAGCAGTTGGCGTCGCAGGCGCGCTCGCGTAGCGCCAAGCGCCAGCCGCACCGCCATCTCTTTCTGCCGTCCCGCCGCTTTGGCAAACAACAGGTTCGCAACATTCGCTCCCGCAATCGCCAGCAGCAAAATCACAATCACGCTGAGAGCCGATAGAAATGTCAGCACAGCATTTCTCTCGCGCGGCGGCAGCGACCCTGCCTCTTCAAATCTGAACGCGTTGTCCTTGTCTGTCTTGGGATAGGCAGCAGCAAACCGGTGCGCCATCGTGTCCAGCTCACTCGCAGCCTGCTTGCGCGTCACGCCATCTCGCAGCCGAGCCACCACAGCCAGCCAGTGATACTCGCGCGAGCCCTGTGGAGGCAGGTTCGCCGCCAGTTCCGGAGCAATCTCCAATGGAACCCAGAACTGTATATCCAGAATCTGCTCGACGCTGCGGAATGTTGCCGGTGCTATGCCGACCACCGTGAACGACCGCCCCGATAGCTTGATACTCTTACCGACAATCTGCGGATCGCTTCCGAATCGGCTTTGCCAGAGTCTCGCGCTCATCACGATCGCAGGCGACCGATTCCCCTGCGCAGCAAATCCACGACCGGCCACCATCGGCAGTTGCAGCACATCGAAGAAATTTGGCGTGACCGCCTGCCCCCACACGCGCTCCGGATCGCCGCCCCCGCTTATCGATGCCGGCAGCAACGGGTAATACGCCGCCACGCCTGAGAATGACTTCGCCTGGCTCCGTATGTCTTCATAAACAGGAAGCGGGAACTCATTGCAGCAAGGATCGCCATGCGGAGCGATATGCAGCGACAACAGCGTCGCCGGATCACCCACCGGCGCCGGTCGCAGCACAAACCGGCTCACCATGGCGAAGATCGTTGCATTCGCTCCGAGCCCCAGCCCGATTGAAATCACCGCAACCAGCGTGATCGCCGGATGCTTCGCCAGCGTCCGCACCGCATACTTCAGATCGCGACCCAGATTCTCAATCAACGGAAATGTCCGCCCTTCTCGTCGCGTCTGCATCACCTGCTCCAATCCACCCAGATGCATCCTCGCTCTCCGTCGCGCTTCGTCCGCGCTCAGTCCCGAACGCACTCCATCCTCCACCTGCATCTCGATATGCGCCTCGAGCTCCGCCGAGAACTCCTCATCCGTACGCGACCCCTTCACCATCCCCAACAGCCGAATCCAAACTGCGCGAAGCTTTCGCAATCCGTCCTCCTACTCCGTCCGCAACGCCTGCATCGGCTCAATCGAAGCCGCCCGCCGCGCCGGCACAACAGCCGCAATCAACCCGCACACAAGCATCAGCACAGAAACCGAAACCACCGTCATGGGATCGTGCTCGCTCACCCCAAACAAAAACGACCGCATCACCCGCGTCACCATCCACACACACGCCAGCCCCGCAATCAGCCCCGCTCCCACCAGCCCGCCGGCATTCCTCAACACCAGCAGCAGCACATCGCGTCTCTCCGCTCCCAGCGCCATCCTGATCCCCACCTCGCGCGTCCGCCGATTCACTGAGAACGCCATCAGCCCATACAGCCCCACCAGCGCCAGCACCAGCGCAATCCCCGCAAACGCCGTCAGCAGCGAAGTCTGAAACCGCCTTCGCGCACTCGCCATCGAAACCCAATCCCCCATCGTCCGTATATCCGTAATCGCCAACTGTGGATCAATCGCCTTCAGCGTCGTGCGAATCTCGTTGATCACCGTTGCGGGCGGAATCGACGCTCGCACCGCAATGCTTCCACTGTCTCCATCGAACCCAGCGCCATACATCTGGGGCTGCGGTTGCTCTTCCAGGCTCATATGTCGAACATCGGCGACAACCCCCACAACCGTGCCCCAGTCCGTCAGCTTCACTTTCGGATCGCCACTGATGCGTCCACCAATCGGATTCCGATGCGGAAAGTACGTCTTGGCAAAAGTCTCGTTGATGATTGTTGTCCTCGATCTGCCCGTGTCCGAAACATTGAAATAGCGCCCTGCGATCAGCGGAATATTCATCGCAGCAAGGTAATCGGGCGTAATGACTCGCCCTTCCGCCTGCTGGAAATCCTTGTTCGGATACCCATCCACCCAGATCATGCCGATGCTTTCGGAGTTGCTGAGAGGCAGATCGTTCACTGCTCCCGCTGCCTGCACTCCCGGTAGCACCTCCAGCCTCGCCATCAGGTCGCGATAAAAAGCTCCAATCTGCTGCGGCTTATAACGCCCGTCCAGCGACAGATGAAATGTCACCGTCGACTGCGAAAAACCGGTATCCACGGTCACCACTTTGATGTAGCTCCGGATCAGCAATCCCGCCGCCGCCAGCAGCACCACCACCATTGCCGTCTGCGTCACAATCAGCCCGCTTTGCACGCGGCTGTGCCCGCGCGAATTGGCTCGTGCTCCATGTGATTTCAGAAACTCCGTCAGCTCCACCTGCGAAGCCCGCACCGCCGGCATCAATCCTGCCACCACGCTTGTAAACAACGCCGCCCCTGCCGCAACCAACAGCACCCGCCAGTCCAGCGACGCCTCATTCAGCCGCGGAATATTCCCTGGATCGAGCCTCGGCAGTAGCCGCAAAAACAAATACGCCAGCCCGAGCCCCACCGCGCATCCCGCCGCACCAATCAGCAGCGACTCCGTCAGAAGCTGCCGCACCATCCGTCCGCGTCCGGCCCCGAGTGCCGTACGTACGCCCAGTTCACGTGCCCGTTCCGCCGCGCGCGCCAGCAGCAGATTCGCAGCATTTCCGCACGCAATCAGCAGAACCAGTCCAACTGCCGCCAGCAGCAATCGCATCAGCGGCCGCACCGGACCAATCGATATGTCAGTGAACTTCTTCACCAGCGCGCCCCACTGCGCCCGCATTGGCCCAAGTTCTGTCTTCGAATCACCCGGATACTGCTTATCCAGACGCGCCATCATGTGCGACATCTCCGCCTGTGCCCCGCGCACCGTCACACCAGGCCGAAGCCGCGCAATCGTCACATTGTCATCAGGCTCGCGCTCCGCCCTCTTCGCCGCGTTCAGCACCAGAGGCACCCAGATCTGCGTCGACTTGATCTGCGAATCTCCATACGGCAGATCCGATTCAAACGGATACTCAAATTCCGCCGGCATCACCCCAACGACCCGGTAGCTATTCTTATCCAGCGTCAGCGACTTTTCCAGCACATCCGACCGTGCGCCAAACATCGAAACCCAAAGCGCATGGCTGATCACCGCCACCTTCTCATGACCTGCCTGCACATCCTCGGGCTCGATTGACCGCCCAATCTCCGGCTGTGTCTGCAGCGTTCGAAAGAAACCCTCGTCCACCCTTGCTGACCCGATCCGCTGGGTAGTCCCCCGCTGGTCGACACTGAATCTCACCTGCACCAGGTTGCTCATCGATTCGAACGAATGATTGTCCCGCTGGATATCGAAGTAGTCGCCGTAACCCGGGCACAGAACCTCTGCCGGAATCTTCAAATTCAGATTCGGCGTAAACAAATACACCAGCCGCTCCGGATCTCCATACGGCAGCGACCGGATAAGCACAGCATTCACCAGGCTGAATATCGCCGTGCACGCCCCAATTCCCAGCCCTACCGTCGCAATCGCCGTCACCGCAAAGCCGGGCGCACGACGCAGTGTCCGCCCTCCATACCGCACGTCTTGCAGCAGGTTCTCAAGCCACACCAGCCCCGCCCTCTCCCGCTGCGCCTGCCGCACCTGCTCCACCCCGCCCAGCTTCATCAGCGCCTGCCTGCGCGCCTTCGCCGGATCCAGCCCCGCCGCAACACCCGCCTCGGTGTGCATCGCAACATGCGCCTCAAGCTCCGACTCCAACTCGGTCGCATCTCCGCCGCGTCGCACACTGCGCCCCAGACGAATCAGAAACGCCCGCATTCTGGCCAACGAAGAACTCACCGCGCCGCCCTCCTACGCCTCTTCCGCCGGCGCGAGAAATCGCGACAGAATCTCCGTCGCCTGCTCCCAGTCCGCCGTCGCCCTGCGCACCTGCTTCTGTCCCGCCTTGGTCAGCTCGTAGAACTTCGCCTTGCGGTTGTTGTCGGAGACGCCCCACTGCGACCGCACATACCCTTCCTGCTCCAGCTTCAGCAGCGCGGGATAGAGCGTTCCATAATTCAACTGCAGCAGATCGCCGCTCGTCTGCTCGATGCGCCGCGCCAACCCGTACCCGTGCTGCGGACCCATCGTCTCCAGCGTCTTCAAAATCATCAGCGCCAGCGTACCCTGCCAAACATCCGTCTTATCGCCCATTCTTCTCTCCTATGGGTCTGCAATAGGAGCACTCTACGCTTCCTTCTATGGGAACGCAATAGGAGCATAGCCCCTTCGATCAAATCGCTGTGACGAACGGCGCAGTCCCTTTCGCGTGTTAGCCTGACCGAAGAATCCCACGGAGCCTCATCCACATGAACTTGCGTCTCTTCGCGCTGGCCGCAATCGCCTCGTCAGCAGCCTGCATCGCCGCCCAGGCCCCATCCCATCCCGCCGCCGACCTCGTATCCTCCACGGACAAACAGCTCCCGGCTCTCACCGAAACCTACAAGCAACTGCACCGCAACCCCGAGCTCTCCCATCACGAAGAGAAGACCTCCGCCCTCCTCGCCGCCGAACTGCGCAAACTCGGCTACACCGTCACTGAACACGTCGGTAAATATGAAGATGGTTCACAAGCCTGGGGCGTCGTCGCCATCCTGCAGAGCGGCCCCGGCCCGCGTCTTCTTATCCGCGCCGACATGGATGCACTTCCCGTAGAGGAGAAAACTGGCGTCGATTACGCCTCCACCGTGCGCTCAACCAACGCGCAGGGTCAGGACGTCGGTGTCATGCACGCCTGCGGTCACGACATCCACGTGACCGTCCTCCTCGGCACGGCACGCGAACTCGCCGAGCGCAAGTCCGAGTGGCACGGAACCGTCATGCTTATCGGCCAACCATCCGAAGAAACGATCGACGGCGCCCGCGCCATGCTCGCCGACAATCTCTACCAGCGATTCGGCCGCCCCGACCTCATCCTCGCCGAGCACGACTCCTCCACATACGCCGCAGGTTCCATCGCCATCAAAGGCGGGCCACAGCAGGCTAGTTCCACCAGCATCGACGTCATCATGCGTGGCATTGGCGCGCACGGCTCCGCTCCGCAAAACGGCAAAGACCCCGTCCTGATGGCAGCCGAGTTCATCGTCCTCGCGCAATCCATCGTCGCCCGCCAGGTCGATCCGCAGCTGCCTGCCGTGCTCACCGTCGGCATGATCCACGGCGGCACCAAGCGCAACATCATCCCTGAAGAGGTCACCATGGGCCTCACCCTGCGCGCCTACTCTGACGAAGTCCGCGATCAGATCATCGCCGCCGTTCGCCACACCGCCGAAGGCGTCGCCGTCGGTTACGGCCTCCCGCCGGACCGCATGCCCATCGTCACCGTAAGCAAGACCGAGATCACCCCGGTTCTCCTCAATGACCCCGCCCTTGCCGAGCGCCTCCGCGCCATCGCCGTCCGCGCCCTCGGCGCCGACCACGTTCAAGAATCAAAATCGCTGATGGGCTCTGAAGACGTCGGACTTTTTCGGATGGAGAACAAGATCCCCGGCGTGATGTTCTACCTCGGCGCAGTCGATCCGCAAAAACTCGCCCACGCCCGCGAAACCCGTGTCCCTCTCCCCGGCCCGCACTCGCCTCTCTTCGCCCCCGTCTACGCCCCCACCATCAAAACCGGCGTCATCGCCATGACCTCCATGGCCCTCGACCTGCTGAAATAGGCGCGCTCTGTCTTCCGACTCAACGAGCGTTCTCGGAATGGTTCGGCGCGCAATCTTCTGCTCCGGTCGCTCAACAAATAGGGACTCTCATCCCGATCCGAGGTCGCTACAAGCGACCGCAGTGGAAACACCAACGAACAATATCGTTCGGGAGCCTTCACTTCCCCGGCTCCACCAGCGCCCCATACACCACACCCCTGCTCAGATACTGCAGATTCTCCGTATTCGGGCCGCCGCCCATCCGCTGAATCATCCCCACAAACACCACGTCATTCGTCGGATCGATCCAGAACCACGTCCCCGCCGCGCCATCCCAGAAAAACGTCCCCTTGCCCTCCGGCAGATTCGCCGCGCCAGGATCGAACACCACCGCGCAGTTATACCCGTACCCAAATCCCGGCCGCATCCTCTGCGCTCCAATGCTGAACTCCCCCGTCAGGAGCCTGTCCTGGAGATGATTTGCGCTCATCAATCGCACGCTCGCTGGCGATAGCAGCCTCGTTCCGTTCAGCTCGCCGCCATGCGCCAGCATCTCCGCAAACCGGAAATAATCTTCCGCCGTCGACACCATGCCGCCGCCGCCTGAAGCCATCGTCGGCTCATGCGCAAAATCGCGCCGGTTGACGGTCTGCGGCCCGTGATCCGACAAACCGCCATTCGGCTCCACGTAGTACACCGTCGCAAACCGCGACCACTTGTCTTCCGGCACAAAGAACCCCGCATCCTTCATCCCCAGCGGCTTGAAGATTTCATCGCGATAAAACTCCGGCAGCGTCTTTCCCGACAGCTTCTCAACGATGTATCCCTGGATATCCATCGACACCGAGTACACCCACTTCGTCCCCGGCTGATAGGAAAGCGGCAACTCCCCAAGCTTCGTCACGAACTCATGCAGATCCTTCGACTCGAACAGGTGTGCATCCTTCACCAACTTGTCCACCGGCGTATTCCCGAAAATCCCGTACGTGAACCCCGCCGTATGCGTCATCAACTCCGCCATCGTCGGAGCATGCACCGGTTCCTCCAGCTGCACCTTCCCGCTCGCATCCGTCCCCGCATACACCTTCAAATGCGCAAACTCCGGAACATACTTCGCAATCGGATCCGATGGCAGCCACTTCCCCCGCTCGTACAGCTTCATCATCGCGACTGCGGTCACCACCTTCGTCATCGAGTAGTCGCGAAAGATCGTGTCCTTCGTCATCGCCTCGTGCTTCTCGGTGTTCCGCATCCCGTACGTCCTGTAATCCACTACTTTTCCATGCCGCGCCAGGATCGTCACCACTCCCGCCACCTGCTGATCCTTCACCGCTTCTTCCATCAGAGTGTGCAGCCGCTCCAGCCCCTCCGATGAAAACCCCACCGTCTCCGGTTTCACCACCGTCATATCAAGGTTGCTTCTCGTTGAAACGGCGCTGTCCGCTTTCGACGCACTTTGCGCCGCACCCCTCCACGAACCCGCCGCCAAACCAACGCTCACTACAGCAACCCACACAACGCGATCAATACGCACCAGTTCCTCCCCCATTTCCACGACGCACCTTTATACCAAAACAAAGACCAGAACCCCGCGCCGGCTTCCACCAACGCCAAAGTTCTGGCCTAATTCCAGTCCTACGTCCCTACGTCCTTAGTCCCTGGTTCTCTGATCCCCAAAATCGCTGTTCCCTAATCCTCGTTACCTTGTCCCCTCGACCCCTTGTTCCCTGTCTTAATAAACCACCTTCAGCGAAAACTGAATCTGCCTCGAAGTCCCCGCCGTCTTGCTGATATATCCGAATCCATTCGTAGTGCTGATCGTCGCCGACGGCGAATCGCTAGTCGTATCCGTCGTGACGCCCAGAATATTCGCTGGCGTACTCATGTTCACAATGTTGAACAGATTGAACAGTTCTGCGCGGAACTGCAAATCCATCCGCTCCGCCCCGCTGGCTCTCCGTCCGAACGGCGTGTCCTTGATGAACGCAAAATCGAAGTTGTAGAACGCAGGCCCGCGAAATGTATTCCGTCCCAGCGTTCCGAACCGTCCATGGTTCGGCCCCGTCCCTCCAGTCGTAAATACCGGAATGCTGAAATAGGTAGGTCCATTCTCCGCACCCGCACCGAAATAGTCAGTCCGGTCTTCTCGAGACGTTGAGAGATGCGGCTTGGCAATCTGGTCAGGCCGATCCACTCCCATCGAGCCCGCGCCCGTCTGCTGGATGCCCGAATAAACGGTAAACGGCGCTCCCGAACTGATGCTCGAAATGCTCAGCATCTCCCATCCATTTGTAATCTTCCTGCTGATCGGCTTCAGGAAGCTCGCGCTCTCCAGATGCAGATCCTGCGCCAGGCTCAGCCCGAACCCGTTCTTGATATCGAAATTCGATGGCCCCTTCTCCGGATGCGTATCGAACGGATCCTGCGACAATCCAGACGCCACTGCGCCTGTCGCGCCCACTCCGCCCAACACCAGGCTCGTCGTATCGATCGACTTGCTCCACGTATAGCTCGCCTGGATCCCTGGCCCGCCATGCGGTACCGTCCCCGATAGCGATGTCTGCAGTGCGTGATAGGTCGAGTGCGAGTCGCCCGTAATCGCCGTCTCGGTCCCGAACCCACCGATGATGTTGCCCGCACTATCGAACTTCGTATGCGGTGCAAACTGTTCTGTCGCTCCCGGGTATCCATTCGGCGATGTCCACCGCGGCAGCCGCACTGCCGCCGTTCCAACGTAAGCCGCATTTGCCGTCAAGTTCCCAAGTTTCCGCTCCAGCCCCGCCGTCCACGTATATAGCCACGCATTCCCGAATTTCGGATCGATGCCTTGCAGCGTCAGTGGAATGATGTTCGGCGAATCGGTCAGCGCCGCCATGTCCTGCTCATAGCGATCCACATCCATCACCGTGTTCGCCGGCACGTCCTTCGTCTTGCCAGACGCAAACACGTCGGTTCCGTCCGGCGTATAAGTCGTTGGAACCTGGGCAGGGGTAATCGTGAATCCGTACGGCAGAGGATTCGCAGCAGAAGAAACCTGCCGTGGATAAACTGCAAATGGTGTCGCGCCCGTAAGAAAATTGTCCTGCCAGATGTTCGGCGGCACAGCCATTGTGCTTCCGCCCGCATGGACACTCAGGTTCTTCGTCGCCTGCCAGCTTGCCTGGATCCGCGGCTCCCATCCGTCATATTGCTTGTGATACCCGGGCTGCGGATTGATCAGATACTGCTGATCTCCCGTAAGGGAACTGAACCGCGACGTCCGGTGCGCCCGCTCCGAAATCGGCGTATACACATCCCACCGAACTCCATAATCCAGCGTCAGCGTCGGCGTTACCTTCCACGTGTCCTGCACCCACCACGCATAGTTGTCGCGATTGATCGCCGCCGGCCCCATATGCTCGCCGGTCGAAATAAAGCTCGGTGCCACTGCTACAGAATAGGTGAAGGGACTTCCCGATAAAAAGCCCGACAGCGTATCCGGCAGCGGATCCCCGACATTGATGTTGTGATGTCCGCTCGACGACGAAATCGCTTCCGTGGCATAAGCCGTTCCGCCGCCAAAACCGTATTCCCCATTCGGGCTCGTTCCAAAATACGTCGTGTCGCGATTGAGCCGCGCCTCAACGCCGGCGCGAAGCGCGTGTTTGCCCGTCACCAGTGAAACCGACTGCCGTCCATGAAACAGGTTCCCATACGCCTGCATCACCGATCCGCCTGATGAGTTGAATGCCTCAAACAACCCGTCCGCAAACTTCACCGCCGGATCCGTGTGATTCGGTGTCGGAAACCCCGGCGTCGTCCGCGTGATGCTGATCAACGACTCGAGCGTCATTCGCGGCGATACCGTATGTGTCCACGTGCCCAGAACGTTGCGTTGCCGGTCCTTGTACTCCACCGCAAACGAGGGATCGATCGCCGTCTGGTCCGGATTCGTCGTTGGCCCCGTCAGATTGTTGTAGTTGAATCTCGCCAGGAACTGATCCTTCGACGAAAACTTGTGATCGATGCGGATTGAGAACTGGTTCGCATTCGTCACCACCTTCGAAGCCGTGGCATACGTGTTCGCCCTGAACGGTCCCGTCGGCAAATTGGGCAGAGGATACCGAGCAAGAATCGCCGCAATCGCCGGATTCACCGGGACCGCCAGTGTATCCGTCGTTCCGTCCGCGAACTTCAACGTGTCGTTCACGATGTTGCTGCCGGCCGCCGGCCGTTGATCCGCAGAAGGCACCGGCATCACCTGCGTCGTCCCCAGCACTTGCCGGAACCCCTGGTACTGCACGAAGTAGAAGCTCCGCTTTCTGCCGTCATATATATGAGGCAGGAATACCGGCCCGCCATTCGTAAACCCGAATTCGTTCCTGCGGAACGGCGGAATTCTTCCCGGATAAGCCGGAGTCGGATGATCGAAATAGTTCCGCGCGTCGAACGACGAATTCCGCACAAACTCGAAAAATGATCCGTGAAAGCCGCTCGCCCCTGACCGCGTATGGATATTGGTGAACCCCGCTGCGCCGCGTCCGATCTCCGCCGGCAGCCAACCCGAATTCGAATCAATCCCCTCCACGGCATCCACGTTGAAATTCGAGAACGTCGCGCCGCCCATCTCCGGATCGCTGATGTCCGCTCCGTCCATTGCAAACGTCGCCTCCACGCCGCGTTGTCCGTTGATCGCAAACTGCGCCGTAAAATTCGTCGCGCCGTTCGCGTCGGTCATCGTTCCCGCCGCCAGCAGAAGCAGCGTGCTGAAGTCGCGCTTATTCAACGGCAGCTCGCTCACCGCCTGGCTCGACAGCTCCTCGCCGCCAGTCCCTGCCTTTTCTTTGTGCGCGGCCAGCGTGCCCACCGTCAGTTCGCCGCGGCCCGCAAGTGTCAGCAGCGCTTCCGGCCCGTTTGCCTTCACATCCACCGACTGGGCACTGCTTGCGCTTGCGTCCTTGGCAGCCACCGTCAGACGATAGCTTCCTTCGGCAACCTGTATTGTGAAGCGCCCGTTCGTATCCGTCCGCGCTTCACCCTTCGCATGCTCCGAGGTCAGCGTGATCTTCGCATCCGCAATCGGCGCACCACCTGCATTGCGCAGTACACCGCTCCACGGCAGCTGCGCCAACGATTGCGCAGACCCAAACGCCATCCAAACGAAAACGGCAAGAGAGCAGAAGGACTTGAGCGCCCATCGGCGCCCCAGAACATAGGAATACAAAACGTTTTTCTTCACTGGACTACCTTAATATGCCAATTGCTCTGCGCGGACCCCTTATTCCGTCTTTGCGCACAGAACTTTACAAAATTATAGCCCTCGCGATGCTGCTTAAAACCTTTTTGTAGGCCTTTTTGTGACCAAACGTTTTATTGACGCGACCCACCAGAACGGCAAAAAATCACCCCCAGCAACCACTCGCCGAGAAATTTAAACAATCCAGAGGTGACTCTGTTCCCGTTCCAAGCTTCCTCGTCTCCTCCTTCCCTCATCCCCTTTGTTCCCTTGTCCCCTGCTCTTAGATCCTCTTTCGGTAGTGAACGCAACGGTCCACCACCTCATACCCCAGCGCCGCATGGGCCTGCTGCGACACCACGTTATCGATCACCGCATCTGAACCCATCTCCACACACCCAAATCCGCGCGCCCATTCTTCCGCCACCGCAATCAGCCTCGCGCCGACTCCGCTCCGCCTGTGCTCCTCAGTCACGTACCAGCCCTCGACATATCCCACCGCCTGCGCTGGATCGCACCCATCCGCATGCGATCTCAAATCCACCTCCACAAACCCAACCACGCAGCCGTCATCCGTCTCCGCCACCATCACCGCAATCGGCAGCGTCAACTTCGCCGTACCATCCAGAATCGCCCGCACTTCTTTCCCGTGTTCCTCAACCGACCCCGCCGGCCACAGCGCGTGAAACATCACCGCCAAACGCTCGCAATCCGTCAACCCCGCCGCCCTGATCTGAACAGACTCTCCCATCCCGCTCCCTCTGTAACCCTGCATTCGACAGCGCGAACTCGCTCTTTGTTACAGAACATCCAAACGCTTCCTCCCCGCCAACAACATCTCGCCATCCATCGCCCGACCGTTTTGCGTAGTACGGCTCTGGAAGCGAGAATGCTGGTTTGGAAAGCAAGGGTATATACTTCTGGCCATTCAAGAGCTCTTATGAAATCCAGATCCTGCCTTGTTCTTGCTCTTTCCTTGTGCTCAGTCACGATCGGCGCTCCCGCGCAGGCAAACGACCCCAAAGCTCCTGACCGCAATCTGAAAGCCGTTCCCTTGTCCACCGTCAACGGACACGTCTTTCTCGACGACACCAAAGCGCCGGCGAGAAAGGCCCAGGTGTACCTCGAACCAGCTACTTTATTCGAAACCGATGCGCCTCCCAACCAAACTTCTCCCGCAAATACAGGACCCGTCACGGCGTCCGTCGAGACCCATTTCGATGGCAGCTATTCTTTCACTCATGTCGCGCCGGGCTCTTACTACGTGATCGCAACCTGCCCAGGATACGTATCTCCGTTCTTCCAGGTCCTCCGCGCCGAGGATCGCTCTCCCAGTCAGGCTTGGACCAATCTCGGCCCGGAACAAGAGAAAAACAAAGACCGCATTCTCCGATCCCTTATCAAAATCGAAGTTCAATCAAATCTCTCTGCCACGGCCGATCTGACGTTGGAGCGCGGAGCCGCCATCAGCGGCAACATCAGCTACGACGACAGCGGGCCCGCCACTGGATTGCAAGTCAAGGCATTGGTCCCAATGAGCCAGGGCGGTAAAAAGACCTGGACTGAAATCTTCCTTAGTCAAAACGACTCTGGTCCTTCGAGCCGGTCCGTTACGGACGATCGCGGCAACTACCGCATCAGCGGCCTGCCCCCCGGTGAGTATGTAGTCGAGGCCGAGCTTCTCATCTCCAACACAAAAACCTACAGCTACTCCTCTGGCTCAACCTCCAGCTCTTCAAATCCCACCACTCTGCCAATCTACTCCGGCAACACTTCGCACACGAAAGAGGCCGCTGCGTTCACGCTCCAGCCGCGTGAGGAACGCACCGGAGAAGACATCGTGCTTCCGATCAGCAAGCTCCGCACCATCAAAGGGAATATCGTCTCCGCCCGCGACGGCCACATTGTCAATAACGGCACCATCATCCTCGAAAACGCTTCCGATCACACCCCAGTTGGCAGCCAGAGCCTCGCCGAAGATGACCCTGCTTTCACTTTCGGTTTCGTCTTCGATGGCGATTACATCCTGACTACTTATTCCTCCTCTGACACCGACTATCTACCCGCTGCGCGCATCGGGAACGCATTCAGCCCGCCGCAGTTTGACGCTCATCCTCGCCACTTCTACGGTTCCGCTTCCATGCCCCTCCACGTTGCGGGCGATATCGATGGGCTGACCATCGCCGTCCCCGAACCTACTGCCAAAGAAGCTCAGTTCTACCAGGACGTTACCCGTCAAGAAGAACAACGCGTCGCAGCTCCTCAATAGCGCTCCAGCGATTCCTGAGGCATCACGCTACACTCATACCGTGCATCACGAGTGTTCACTGGTTGCTGCTTTCATCAAGCGCGGCAAGCGAGACCGCTACAGGGAAATCGTCTCCGATTCTCGTCTACGTCATAAATTTACGAGCCTGCTCCCTCACTTCAAGGACTTCGATCCGCAATATCGCCTCCCCATGCCCAGCAACAAACTCTTCGTCGACAACATTGCACGGGAATTGGACAAAAGGCATTCGCCGCAAATCGTCTACGCCATCTCCGAAGATCCTGCACTCGACCAAAAAGAGGTTCCCCTCATTCATGCATTGCAACAAGTCGTGGGGCGCGGTATGGGCACAATTCTGTCGTGCATCCCCGGGCGCCTCGCGTTCGTTGAGACAGAGGACGAGCGCTTCATCCTGGAGCGGCACAATCCCCTTGAGAAACGGGAATACATTCGCTTCGTAGTCGGCCGCAAAGACGAGGACAGTCTAGTAGAACAAGGAGTTTTTCAAGCTGTGGAGCGCGCCATCGAATGGGAAACCATTACCGGCCCCGATGCCGACGAACTTCATCGCCTCTGTGCTTGGTTCAATGAGAATCTCGACAAGCCCAAGTCATTCGGTCGCGGCAAGCTTAGTCTGGGTATCTGTTGGTTCAAGGTTGCCGCCTCAGAGCACATTGGTCGGATCTGGCAAATGATCAGCATTCTCGAGAAACACGGTATCTATGTGAAAAAGATCAAGACCGACAGGCCTGGCTACCTCATCTACGAAGATGATTGGCAATTGGTCGCCGAACCGTTCCGTAGGGGCACCTTACCAGGGAGATCGCGCAGCAGGTGAACTCAAGACTCCATGTACATCGCGCTAAATTCGAGGAGCCTCTTGATGACTAAGTGAGACCGATCTCACGCTGCCAGCGACTCAAACCGCCCGAAGTACTCGAGACACTGCTGAACGATCCTCTCGCTCGGCTCGCCCGTCTCGACCTGGTTCTGCAGCCACAGCAACATCGTGCTGTACTCCTCCTGCTCATCTCCCTCTAGGTTCAGCTTCGATAACGCAGCGGCATACCTCTCGATGAGCGCGCTCAATTCCATGGTGTTGGGCATGACTCATCAATAACCTACTTCCATGTGAATTAGTCGGTACCAAATCCCTGCAACGCCGCAGTTGCATTCACTCTGCAAACGTCAATATCCATGACGGCCCTATCTAATGAAACGCTGCCGTCCTTCATCACTACCTCTTGACTCGTTGACGGTCTCTGTTTGCTTGTTCCCTTATCCTCTCGTTGCCTTGTTCCCTCGTCCCCTTCCTCCTCCCACCTTCGTGCTACTTCGCGCAACTCTCCAACCCAACACAGGTCTTTACCAACAGGAAGCGCAACATCATGACCGCAAAATTGAAAAATACGATGATCCCTCTCAACCACGCCGTACTTTGCCTCGACTGCAACAGCATCAGCGACGCCAATCGCGAGTGTCCCGCCTGCTCCTCCCGCGCCCTTCTGAACCTCAGCGCCATCCTCGACCGCCCCATTGAAATCGCGAATTCCCCGAAACTCGCCATCGCCGCTTAGCGCTCGCGCGTTTGCATCCGATTAGCCCCCAAAGGCGCACAATAGAGGTCAAATGCTCCTACTTCTTATCCGACGCCCATGGGCCGGCCAGCTAATCATCCGTCTCGCGGAGGGGAAACCGAGATATGCCCTGGTGAACCCCCGGGGTCTACACCTGAGATCCACACGATGATGATGGACCCGCGCCCTGGCGAGGCGCCCATCCGACCTAAGATCATGTTTTGAATTACGTGGCGATAACCCTATTGTTTTGTATTACGTGCAAAAAACAGGGGGAGGGTAGTGCAGAGGCAGGGGGTACAGACCGGTGCAGCACAGCGAAGACCTGTCCTGGATAAACCCAATCGCATGTATTATGTGCAAAAAACCGGGGGGGAGGGGGGTACGTACATCCCTGGGATTTCCCGAACCGTGAACACTACACTGAGGAGTGGCCGCCGCCGCCCATCGCCTCCGCAAGATCCGCTTCTGGCTCGTCCTCTTCATCATCGGACTCGCCCTCAGCGGCATCACCGCCTTCCCACTCGAACGCGAGACAGCTGTCCTCAATCGCATCTTCCATGTAGATCCTGTCGCTCCGCACGCTGGTGAACCGCTACTCCACACCTGGCTTCGCCGCGTCCACGACGGCATTGTCCAAACCAATCATTCCTACCCCTTCATGGCATACGGAACCGATTGGCTAGCCTTCGCCCACCTCATCATTGCCATCGCCTTCATCGGCCCACTCATCGACCCGGTCCGCAACAAGTGGGTATTGCAGTTCGGTGTCATCGCCTGCGTCGGAGTGCTCCCTCTCGCCCTCATCGCCGGACCCATCCGGGGGATACCTCCCTACTGGCGCCTCATCGACTGCAGCTTCGGTATCGTCGGCGTCATCCCGCTCCTCATCTGCCTCCACCACGTCCGCCGCATCGAACACGCGCCAGCGTAGCCCCCTTCCCTACAATTGAACTAGCGTGAGCGAAGACAAGCCTGGAATTCCAGAGATCACCGCCGACATCGTCGACACCATCGCCGCTATCTCCACGCCCCCAGGCCGGGGAGGGATAGGAATCGTCCGCCTCAGCGGCCCCGATTCCGCCTCCATCGCCGCCCAGCTCGTCCGCCTTCGCCAGCCACTCGAACACGCCCGCTCCCGCTTCGCCTCCGTCCTCGACGACACTGCAGACGAATCGAATGCCGCCCCGATCGACGAAGCAATCGTCACCTTCTACGCCGCGCCCAACTCCTACACCGGCGACGACCTTATTGAGATCGCCGCTCACGGCTCCCCCGTCGTCCTCGACCTCCTCCTTCGTCGCGCCCTCTCACTCGGCGCTCGCCTCGCCAACCCCGGCGAATTCACCGAGCGCGCCTTCCTCTCCGGCAAGCTCGACCTCACCCAGGCCGAAGCCGTTCGCGACCTCATCGAAGCCCAGACCCTCACCCAGGCCCGCCAGGCCGCCAGTCAAATGGGAGGCGCGCTCAGCCGCCGCGTCGCTCCCATCAAGCAATCCCTCGTCGAACTCATCGCCCTTCTCGAAGCCGGCATCGACTTCGGCGAAGACGATGTCGACGTCACTCCTCAACACGAAATCGCCCGCCGCATCGACTCGCTTATCCCGCCGCTCGCCGCCCTCGAAGCCTCCTTCGCTCGGGGCCGCATCGTTCATGACGGACTTACCATGGCCATCGTCGGGCGCCCCAACGCCGGCAAAAGCTCTCTCTTCAATCGCCTCGTCGAGCGCGATCGCGCAATCGTCACCGCCATCCCCGGCACCACCCGCGACCTCGTCACCGAGCGCATCTCCCTCGACGGCATCCCCCTCGAACTCGTCGACACCGCCGGCCTCCGCGACACCCTCGAAGAAATCGAACAGCTCGGCATCGAGCGCTCCCGTCAGGCCCTCGCCGACGCCGCCATCGTCCTCATCGTCCTCGACGCCACCCAGCCTCTCAACCACGAAGAACGCTCGTTGCTCGCAGCCGTTCAGAGCCGCAGCGCCCTCGTCGCCATCAACAAAAGCGACCTCGCCTCCGACCCGCAAAGTCAGATCCGCATTCACACTGACGAATCCGCCGCCGAACAATTCCAGATCCCCGCCGTCCCCACCTCCGCTCTCACCGGCGATGGAATCCGCGCACTCCGCGAGAGGATCCTGCAACTCGCCACCGGCGGTGCTGCCGCCGAAGCCGGTCTACTCACCAACCTCCGCCAGCAACAGAGCGTCATCACAGCACGCATGGCTCTTGAAGATAGCCGCCGCGCCAACGACAACTGCATCCCCCACGAGATGATCCTGATTGACCTCTATCGCTCCCTCTGGGCCCTCGACTCTCTCACCGGCCAAACCACCCCCGATGACATTCTCAACCTCATCTTCTCCACCTTCTGCATTGGAAAATAGGCTATACTCCAGCACGAATCTCTATACGGGAAACTCCGCGCGGGGCTGGTGAATCGTGAAGCAGGTGCGGTTGGCACTAGGCCTCCAAAAAGTGGCTCAGGGCAAGTGGCGTCTACTCCAATTTGAAGACGGTAGAATCGCGGGCTTCTGATGAGGGAGGGACCGGGGCCGAGCGAGTCCCTTGGATTCTGCCCGGCTGGTCGCCGACGACGATAACGGCGAAGGAGTCGCAGATAAACGCCGGGCTGTACGGGCCTTCGCAAACCATGGGCATGACGACTGCTGGGGCGTGGCCTAAAGAAGAGGCCGACTAGAGACTCCTGGTTGATGGGCCGACAGTCGCACGTTTGAACGTTTGAATCAGAAGCCGCCTTGAGCAGCTTTTTCTGTCAGAGATTATTTGTACCCGAAGCCCTGCTGACGCGGGGCTTTTCTGTTTTCAACCAAAGGCAACATAGCAATCGTGTGTGAGCACGAGGAGGAGAAGTCATGTCAAAAAAAACCTTATGGTATGCCGCGGAAGAACGTGTAATCGAATCTCCAACAAACCTGGAGAAGGCCATCCCTGAAAGGTTCCTACGCCTTGCTGAAGTGCAGCGGCGTGTTCCATACACGCCGTTCGAGCATCTACCAATTGGCATCACAAGGGAAATTCCCAAAGCCAGTCAGTCTTGGAGCGCGCGCATTGGCGTGGCTCGAATCGGATAGGTGAAACTCACTTAGACCCTTCGATCCGCTATTTCGTTGACTCAGGAGCAACTGCCGAGTCGCCCACGATACGGGAATTAACTGTCTTGCAGATGACTACGTTGATGACCGTGAATCGATTCATTGCGTTTTTCTTATTGTTGTCGATGGGCGGGACGGTCTGCGTTGCTGATGTTTGCATGTACAAACCGCCCAAGCGCGTCATGTTGCCGGTACGGTTGTTGACTCCTCCGGTCGCCCTATTCTGGTTGCCCTGTGACTGGAGTCACAGGGCGCGGCCGGCTCATTTTCCTATAGTTATCTCCAGCAATAATGAACCGCCTTGTTGACTTAAGACGCACCCGAACAAGGGCCGTGTGTTTGATATTGGGCCTTGCTACGATTCCTCTGGTAGATTCCGGACACGCACAGTGTCCGGTCGGAAGGAATCCGAATGTTCTGCGCAGCTTGGAACGCAAGCCATCTCGCAGGCATCGTTACCTGCCGTAGAAACTACGGCGCTAATGTTCTCTTAATGACGTTCTTACTAAATCTGCGCGACTCATGTGCAGAGGGAAATACGTGGAAAGCAAACGCCGTTCTTCAATAGTTTCTCACCTGGGGGGAAGGCCCGGTCCTGAGGGGTGTGGCAATTCTTTCGAGTCATGCTTGGTTGACCCTCCCCGGAGTGGCTGGACAGATTCTGCGGCACGTAGAGTCGTTGACATCGTGTTCTCTGCTCTTTTGCTAACCTTGCTTTCTGTTCCCATGCTCATAATTGCAGCGTGCGTGCGGCTCGGTTCGAAAGGGCCTGCTATCTTCTCGCAAGAGCGGGTAGGGCTTAACGGCCGACCCTTCCGCCTATTTAAATTCCGCAGCATGGTCCAACGTACGCGAAAAGATTTAGGTCCAGATCTCACGAAAGATGGGGATGCGCGAGTAACGCCGACAGGGTGCTTCCTTCGCAAGCTCAAACTCGATGAACTACCACAGTTCTATAACGTCTTGCGGGGAGACATGAGTCTTGTGGGGCCGCGTCCTAAGCTGCCTCAGTATTCCGCGATCGCGAATATGCCGTATCGCCCGGGAATCACCGGGCCTGCCACCCTTGCGTTTCGCAGGGAAGAAGAGATCCTCAGCAGCGTGGGTCCCGAACAGATGGAAGACTTCTACATGGAGCACGTAAGCCCGTTAAGGCTCGCCTTGATGTGTGTTACATGTGCAAAGCCAATCCGTTATCCGACCTGCGCATCATCATGATGACTGCGATTCCCCCGATGCTAAGCCACCTGAAGTTGCCCATTTCGCTTAAGGAGAATCCGTCCTGCGAGCCAGATTTGCCTCTCGACGCCCAGGACTTGGCGAGACAACCAGCGCTGACTTGTATTAAGCGATCGAGCGAGCGAGAGCCCAGCTTCGATTCTGTGGATTCATAAACGGCGAAATGATCAAACGACGAGTTTTGATCATTCCTCGACGCGGTAATGATCGAGCGGATACAGTCCTGAGTACCATTGGCTCGATTAGTCGCTGGTTTCTCATCCTCTCCGGGTGGGTTCAGGCCACGATTTTTGCCGCTGTCGTTGTTGACCGTTTCAAGAATAAGGCGCCATGAATATCGTGCACTTGAATTTTGATCTGGTATGGCACGTGCTGAACTCACCCCTTTAGTGCAGTTGGAGGGTTCGCGTCTTTCGTCGTGAGTTCCCCGATGAGTTCGGAGAGACGCGCCCCGCTGAAAGCGCTTGTCGCTGCCAGTGGGGGGAGGCACCAGGGCAGTTTGTGTCTCCAGGAATAGAGCGATTTCTGAAAGGCGCATGAATACTGGCGATTCGCGCGTTTTGCACCTTCTGCATCGGCAAATAATTACCTATTCGACCACCCTCGGCCTTTTCCTCGAAGTCACCACAGGCGGCATGCGGACCTGGATCTTCAGGTATCAATTCAATGGCAGGCAAGAGATGTTCACAATTGGCCGCTATCCAGGAATTCCGTTGAAGGCGGCATGGGAAAAGCGAGATTCCCTCGCGGTCCTCGGATAGATGATCTCCATGCTCTCGCGCATGGTTTCCATCCGTGCCGCCAGAAATGCGGACACTTCATTTGCTATAAACACTGGACATATTATTAGCTAACGACAACCGTCCAACCGTCAGTAAACGCTTCACGATCGGAAGAGCGGAAGAGCCGATCGCCAGGTCTCATTGTCAGTCCGAGAAATTGCGCTTTAAATGGCCTCTCGGCTGTTTATCGAGGCTTTTCACATTTCGAGCTACGAGCCGAGAATTGTGTATCGCTCACAGCGCGTTCCCGCACCCCGAGCAGAACTTTGCTCCCACCGGATTCGCCTTCTGGCATTTGCTGCACGCCACCAGCGTGTCGACTTGAGCGCCCGCATTCACGGGATTATAGGGCGGAGCCGATGGGTACCCCCCAGCGGGGGCAGGCCAAGGCGTCGGCGGAACATTCACAGTTACATTCACTGGCGGTGCGTATGCCGGTATTGAAATCCCCAACGCCGCCGCAATCCCCGCCGCCTGGATTGCATTGAACTCCCTCACTCTTCCAGGCATGAAAAAACATTCGATGAATCCCAGCACCCAGGGAAACGGCGTCCAGCAGAAGCAGGCATACAGAATGCCCAGCCCGGTCCGCCTCAAATAGAAGTGGTGAATTCCGAAGCCGCCCAGAAACAATGCCAGCAATATCCCCACAACCTCGTCGCGCCTTACCTGCTCATATTGCTGGTAAAACACTGCTTGCGCGTTCACATAAGGCATGGTGGCCATGACGGTCTCTCCTGCGTTCTTGCATTAAACCATACGCATCCCCACTTCCCCAGGTTCCCCGCCCCCGGTCGGTCCCCATCGAGTCGTCTTTGCTCCCCGCGCCCTCGTTCTCTGTTCTCTGTTCTTTGTTCCCTCGTTCCCTCGTCCCTTGTTCCCTGTCTTTTGCATCCTATTTCCCGCAAAAGTGCATAATCGGAATCAGAGACTCTGGAGCGTTCTTGAATCAAACGCTTGAGAGATCGAACGCTTGAGATTGAGAGAAGAGAAGAGCAACGCCACAAACCATCTAAGTCTTTTGTTAGGAAATATTTGCAGCTAAGTACAATGGCAGCAGATATCTGGCGGCGATTTGGTCTGTAAGTTACAGAAAACAATGAGCACCCCCCCGGGGGGGTGGGCTATTCACCTCGGTTATGGATTAAGACATCCCTTGCAGATTGGACCGGCAGCATTCCGAGACTAAGCGCGGCAAACTACGAATGATGAACTCAACGAGTCTTCAAGCATCCGGGCCATCATGACCGCACCATTAGCTTCCGCTTCCGGCACTTTCCTGATCGGCGGCGATCTCCCCGTACACCGCCTCGGCTACGGAACCATGCGTCTTGTCGGCGAGGGCGCCTGGGGCGAGCCGGACGATCCTGAAGAATGCCGCCGTGTCCTCCGTCGTGCTGTCGAGCTTGGCGTCAATCTCATCGATACCGCCGACGCCTACGGCCCGGAGATCGCCGAACGCCTGATCTGCGAGGCCCTCTATCCGTACCAGTTTGGACTGGCTATCGCCACCAAAGGAGGTATCACCCGCCAGGGCCCCGCCAAAACCGAGTACGTCGGCCGCGCCGGCTATCTCATTCAGTGCATCGAAATGAGCCTTCGCCGGCTGAAGTTGGAGCGCATCGAGCTGTACCAGTTACACAGAATCGATCCGCGCACTCCGCTCGAAGAGTCTCTCGGCGCTCTCCGCCGCATGCAGGAACAGGGCAAAATCCGCCACATCGGCCTCAGCGAAGTCAGTTCCACCGAGATCGAAGAGGCTCTGAAGATCGTTCCGATCGTCAGCGTACAAAATCGCTATTCACTGGCCGACCGCCGTCATGAGCAGACCCTCGACTGGTGCGAACAGCGTGGCATTGCGTTCTTGCCCTGGTATCCGATGGCCGGGGGAAAGCTGCTCAAACCGGACCATGCTTTCTCGCAGGCACTCACTCAACTCGCGAAGCGCCACAACGCCACCCCCGCGCAGCTTTCCATCGCCTGGCTCCTGCACCGCTCGCCCGTCATGCTCCCTATCCCCGGCACATCGCAGGTAAAGCACCTCGAAGAGAACATCGCTGCGGCATCGCTCCAGATCAGCCCCGACGAATGGGCGCAGCTTGAAGCTGCCTCGCAGCAGGCGCACTAGTCAGTTTTCAAAATCGAGAGTCCGCAGCCATCACGCCGCGGGCTCTCCCTATTTAGACCCTGTTCTACACCACAGCGTTTGCCGCAATCGTCTGCTTGTACCACTGCGCGCTCAGCTTCGGATACCGCTTTAGCGTCTTGAAATCCACGTAGTGAAGTCCAAACCGCTTTGAGTATCCATCTGCCCATTCGAAGTTATCCATCAGGCTCCACAGGAAGTAGCCCTTCACGGGGTAATCTTCCTTAACCGCCCTGTGCAACATCGTCAGGTGGTTGCGCAGATACATCACGCGATCTGTATCTTCCACGTGCCCGTCTGCCGTGAGCACGTCATCCGATGAAGTTCCGTTTTCGGTGATGTAGATCTCCTTCGGCTTCCAGACGTCGCACACGTTGCGAACCGCCCAATAAATGCACTCCGGGCTGAGCTGAATCCACGGCGAGAACATCTTGGGATAGGACGCCGGCACCTGCTCCAGTTCAAAACCTTCCGGCTTGTCTGATGCCCGCACGTACGACGGTGTATAGACATTCAGACCAACAAAATCCAGTGGGCTCGAAATCTTCTCGAGGTCCCCCGCCTCAACCTTCGGGGCGTTCGCGCCTTCCTTCGCCAGATACTCGGCGGGATACTTGCCCTCCATCACCACGGCCAGGAACGGCGCATTCATCAGCCGAGTCGCCTTGCGGGCGGCGGCGATATGCTCTTCGGTTTCCATCACCGGGACGTAGACGCTCGCGTTTTCCGCGAGACCGACCTTCGCGTCCGATGGGAGATTCGCGCGGAGCGCCTGCACGCCATACCCGTGCGCCAGGATCCCGTGATGCCGTACCTGATTCACCTGCGCAGGCGGCAGCTTAAGCCCAGGTGCAAACTGCCCGATCTGGTAGCCGAGATCCGTGAAACACACGAATTCGTTCGTCGTCATCCAGTGCTTGACGCGATCGCCAAGATGCTTGCCCATGAACGCGGCGTAATCGCCGAAGGCCTTCGATGTGTCGCGATTCGTCCAGCCACCTTCGAGCCCTTGCGGTGTGTCCCAGTGGAAGAGCGTGATGTAGGGCGTGATCTTGTTCGCGAGCAGCTCATCGACTACCTTGCTGTAGTAGTCGAGCCCCTTCGGGTTCACCGGGGCCTTCCCCGTCGGAAACACGCGCGACCACGAGATCGACATCCGGTAAACCTGAACACCCAGGTTCTTCAGCAGCTGTACGTCCTCTTTGTAGAGGTGGTATGAATCGTCCGCCACATCGCCTGTATCGCCGTTGTGCGTCTTGCCTTGCGTGTGCGAGAACGTGTCCCACACCGAAGGTCCGCGCCCATCATCCTTCGCGCCGCCTTCTACTTGATACGAAGCCGTCGCACATCCCCACAGGAACCCCTTGGGGTATTCAATGTGCCCCGGCTGCGGCTCTCCAAATGCGAACCGTGGAAATGAAACACCGGCATACGCAGCGGCGGCAGCTGCCGCGGCACCCTTGCCAAACTGACGGCGGGAAATCCTCTTCATTTGGTACTCCTTGCACGTACCAAAACGTTTTAGCAGAGGAGTTAAGAGAATGGCAAGCAGAATTCCCAGAATGAATCCTCCACCGTGAGCGACCCGTTCTGCACTAGGAATACAAATCTGGAACGCAAAAGCCGCAGCCTTTCGGCCACGGCTCTTGTTGCTCCCGCTCCACGTGCTGTTCTGCCTTGGACCAATAGCGCCCAAGGGCGCCGTTGGTCGCACCGCAGGTGCTACATTTCCTTCACGCCATCGACGAACGCTTTCAGCTTCCGCGACCGCGATGGGTGCCGCAGCTTGCGCAACGCCTTCGCTTCGATCTGCCGGATGCGTTCACGTGTGACCTGGAAGCTCTGGCCTACCTCTTCCAGCGTGTGCTCCGAGCCGTCTTCAAGCCCGAAGCGCATCTTGATTACCCGCTCTTCGCGCGGCGTCAGCGTGCGCAGAACCTGGGAGGTGTACTCCTTCAGGTTCACGCTAATGACAGCCTCGCTGGGCGAAACGGCCTGGCGGTCTTCGATGAAGTCGCCGAGGTGCGAGTCTTCCTCTTCGCCGATCGGCGTCTCCAGCGAGATTGGCTCCTGCGCGATCTTCAGCACCTTGCGTACCTTCGCCACAGGAATGTCCATGCGCCGCGCAATCTCTTCGCTCGACGGCTCACGTCCCAGCTCCTGCACCAGTTGCCGGCTGGTGCGGATCAGCTTGTTGATCGTCTCGATCATGTGCACCGGGATACGAATCGTCCTAGCCTGGTCCGCAATGGCGCGAGTAATCGCCTGGCGAATCCACCAGGTTGCATACGTCGAAAACTTGTAGCCTCGCCGGTACTCGAACTTGTCCACCGCCTTCATCAGGCCGATATTGCCCTCCTGAATCAGGTCGAGGAACTGCAGTCCGCGGTTGGTGTACTTCTTCGCGATGGATACGACGAGACGAAGGTTGGCTTCAATCAGCTCACGCTTGGCCTGCTCGGCGTCCATGTCGCCCTGGATCATCTCGCGCTGCGTGCGCTTCAGTTCGACAATGGAAACGCCCGCGTCGCCTTCGATCTTCTCCAGATCGACCTTGCAGTTTTTCTGCTGACGCCGGTATTCCTTTTTCAGTTCCTCGCTCTTCGACGCGTCGTATTTCTGATCGAGCGAACGGATCTGCCGCTCCAGCGTGCGCATGGTGTCGACAGTCTTATTGACCTTGTCGAGCAGGCGCTTGCGCTCGAGCGCAGTGTACTTCAGCTCGCGCACGATCCGGGAGACGTACACCTTCTCGCGCGCAATCAGCCAGCGCGTCTTACGCAGTTCCCTCTGGCTCGTTTTGCTGTTCGCAGCCTCCAGCTTTTCTTCGAACTGCGCAATCTTCTTCTGATGTTTGATAAGCGCGTCGATGCGGCCCACGGTCGAGCGCACGCGTGCCTGCACAACGTCTTCGGTAAGCTCTTCCTCGTCGAAGATCACTACCTCTTTCACGTTGCGAACGCCGCGCCTCAAGTCTTCGCCCAAAGCCACGATCTCGCGAATTACGATCGACGAACGTGAAATCGCCTTCAGCACGCGAAGCTGGCCGCGCTCGATGCGCTTGGCAATTTCAACTTCGCCTTCACGCGTCAGCAGCGGAACTGTGCCCATCTCGCGCAGATACATGCGAACGGGGTCATTCGTTTTTTCCAGCGTGCCGGGCGTGAGATCAAGCTCGACGTCCTCACCCTCTTCGAGCTCAAAATCCTTCTCCGCACCAAACTTCGGCGCGTCAAGCAAATCGATTCCCTGGCCGCTGATGGTTGTCAGCAGATCGTCCATGTCATCGGGCGAAGTGCTCATGTCCTCCGGCATCATCTCGTTCACATCGCCGTAGGTCAGGTACCCCTTGTCCTTACCCGTGTCGATCAACTTCTCGATGTCGTCTTCAAATTTGTCGTTGATAGCCAAAACGTTTCCTACTCTCCAGCGCGATCAAGTTTCTTGGCAAAATCAGAGTCCCCTCTATACCGAAGCGACAAAGTCAAGTCGCCGAGACCAGCAGGGAGCGGCGACCTTGATGAGAACTCCACGTGCGATCCTAACTCTGGTTTTGCCGTAGCACCGATATCGCGCAACAGTGCCTGGGCCCAATCCGCGCGCAACATGTTTTTGATGCCCTGGGTGCGCGTACGGACACGAACTCGCGGTTTCCCGCAAAAAAGAAGCGGACGTAATAGGTCGCTCGGAGCAGGATGTTTGCGCTTCAGGTTTCGCCTGGGTCGCCCGCGAGCCGAAGCTCATGTGTGGGGCAAAGGGGCGCGCATCCTCACAGAGATCAATAGATTAACACAACTCAATTCACCCCGGAACGATGAATTGCGGCCCGATTCTCCTCCGCTGGTAACCGCCAAATCTCTACTGTTCGAGATCCAGACTCGGACAGTCCGCCATTCCTGCCCGCTGCTCTAGATATTTAGACGGCTCCTGCACTTAAAGCGACTCAAAGAAATCAAGGGTTTTTGCCAGGAGCCGCGCCGTTTCCTGCACGGCGCAACTGCCGCAATGCCTTGTCCAGATCGAGCTTCCGCTGCGTCAGTACAGCGAGTTCCGCAAAATCCCCACGCCTCTCCGATTCTGCGATCTGCGCCCTCATGTCTCGCAGCTCTGCTTCAATCTTCCGCTGCTGCAGGCTGACAATTGTGCTGATTACGGTATCTGCCGAAGGAGATTCAGTTTCAGCAAGAAGCGCCTCCGCCAGAAGCGCTTTTTGCGCTGGATCCTCGACCACATCCATAGGATCGCCCGCTCCCCGAGACGCCAGCGCGGCCAGAGAAGAAGCCACTCCAAGCGATTCAAACCATTGAGGTTCTCGCTGCACCGCATCTGCTGCCGTTCGTCGCGCCTCCTCGTGTTCCGGATCCGTGATGGCCAGCGCCCGCAACAATACCCGTTCCACCTCCGTCAGTGTCGTGGTCCGCACTTCGATGTGCTCCCGTCGCTTCAAGGCTGCATGACGCAGATCCCCCAGCATGACTGCAGAGTCGATCCCCAGCTTCTGCGATGCATCCCTGACAAATTCCAGGCGCAAAAGCTCATGCGGAATCCGCCGGATATGCGGCAACAGGTAGTTCATGGCCTTGACCTTATGTTCCGCCGTCGCCCCCGGGAACATCTGCCGGGCTCGCTCGATCAGGTAGTCCGATTGCCTTCTTGCCCCCATCACCGCCTGCGTGTATGCCTCAACGCCGCGCTCGCGGATAAACCGGTCCGGATCAAGACCCCCATCGAGCGTCACCAGTTTCAGATTGAACCCCTCTTCGGTCAGCAGCGCAATCGACTTCTCCGCCGCATTCGCTCCGGCAGCGTCGGGGTCGAAATTCACCACCACGTTCTGCGTATGGCGGCGCAGAATCGCCACCTGCTGCTCCGTGAACGCCGTTCCGCTCGTGGCAATCACATGCTGGATCCCGCGCAAAAACAGCGAGATACAGTCCATCTGCCCCTCAACCAGCAACGCATATCCCGCCTGTCGGATAGCACTCTTGGCCTTGTCGAGGTTAAACAGCACCTCGCCCTTGTGATAGAGCGGCGTCTCCGGCGAATTGACGTACTTCGGCCCTGCCTTCTCGCCCGACTCTAGCGTTCGCGCCGTGAATGCGATTACGCGACCGCTCTCGTTGCAAATCGGAAACGTCACCCTCTTGCGGAACCGGTCATAAATCGGCCCTTGCGACCCATCTCCCTGTTCTTTGGAACTGAAGAGCCCCGATGCCCGCAACGTAGCTTCGTCCGCCATCCCACCCAGTCGATCCCGCAATGCGCCAAAGCTGTCCGGCCCGTACCCGATCCGGAATGCTCTGATCCCTTCCGGCGTCATCCCCCGCCCGGCAAGGTACTCCCGTGCCACGGCCCCCTCCCCCCCCCGTAGCTGCTCCTCAAACCAACTCGCCGCCGCCTCGTGCAGGTCCAGCAACTTGCCGCGCATCCGCGCCTCGGCAGCTTCTTCGGGCGACGAGAACTGACGCTTCGGAAGCGGAATCCCTGCCTTCTGCGCCACAATCCGGACTGCCTCAGGGAAGCCTACATTCTCGATCTTGCCTACAAACGAAAAAACGTCCCCTGACACCCCGCACCCGAAGCAGTGAAAGAACTGCCTCACCACATGCACATTAAAGGACGGGGACTTTTCTTTATGGAAGGGACACAACCCGGAGTAGTTCGTTGCCCCAGCTTTGCGCAGACGGATGTACCCCTCGACGATCTTGACGATGTCGACCTGCTGCTTCACGCTCTGGGCAAAATCACTCACTCGGGACGTGTCTCAAGCATACGTCCGCAGTCATGCGCTCAGTGTGGAAGCCGTGGAAACCAGAGCTCCATCAGTTCTGCTTCGCCTGCCAGCTTGAGAGGAACTTTCTCACCCTGCCTGCGTCATAGCCGGAACCGTTCTCCAGATCGCTGGGGTTTGCGGCTGTCAGTACTTTCCCATTCTCGTCCAGTACGAACAAGAACGGGTATCCCGGAATCTCTGGGAACCCGTGCAGAAACGTGTAGTTGTCGTTCTGCGCGCTCATGTTTACCTTCAGCAGAACGAAGCTCGCATCGCGCGCACTCCGAAGGTCTGCGTTCTTCGCGAAAAAGTCATCGAGTCGTCTGCACCAGATGCACCAGTTCCTGCCCACATCCATCAGAATGCGTTTGTGCGTCTCCGTTGCGATTGTTTCCGCCATCGTTAGATCCTTGTTCGGATCTCGCTTGGGATCGTACGCGCTCGAGAAGTCATTGGCACTCGTATGCACAACTTCTGGTTTCGCTCGCTCGTACTCAGGCACAAACGGCTTTCCATCGAGCGGATACTGAATCGTTAAGCCCACTTCTACGGCCTCTCCATCCACGAGGTATGGCTTATATCTCCACTGGCTAATGGCGTTCACAAGAGAGTCTTTGAAGTTGAGGAATTGACCTGTCCAAAGCATCTCTTCCACCCTCACCTTCACACTCCCATCTTTGCGGATCATCGCAGGGATCAGTGCAACGCCTTGATACGGTCTTCCGCCAGCGGGCAGTTGGATATGGGCAGCCACTTGGTAAACGGGCTCCGGTGCCGGAAAGCCTGGCTCGATGACATATGGCTGAGCAATCGCACTCTTCGGCGCCCGCACAAGGTCAGGGCTCGGGCTTTCCAGTGCTTCCAAGAGCATCACCTTCATCGCCGCAATCAAAGTTCCCTTCTGGATGACCTTCACATCCCGCGCCACCGTGCGCCCCTGGAATGGCTGCAAGTCGTCAAACTGCACCGATGTGTCACCAGCGACCGTCAGCCGCAGATGCGTATCAGCGTCAAAACACATCGTGGCAAACAGCCAATCTGGATTGGTCTCTTCTGCGTAGCGCTTCGGATCGGGAACGGAAACGCAATTAAGCGCGACTCCAGCGGTGTTCACCCGTCTCACCTGAAGATCGTATTCGGGATGAATGTTTGGCTGCCTGATACATCGGATCCACCACCGGTCTCGTCACTCGCAGATTCAATGCGTAGTACGAAAACCCGCTGTCTCCTGGCTTCGTTTGGTAGTGCTCAAACTTCGAAACTCTCCACTCAGTCCCGTTGAGGTCCGGCGTACCTCCCGTGTAGACGCGCCGCCATTTTTTGGGCCCCACATACCACTCTTCCACGGTGCCGCTCACTGGCTTCGGAATGCGCGGCTCAATCACTTGAAAGTCGATCGTCATGTGCCAGGGCTTTAGATCGTCTCCACTGAGAGCATTGGTTTTCAGCCCAAGGTCGAGCAGGCGATGCGCCAGCGCATTAACCTTCGCCGAAACTACCGGATGGTGTTCATCACCATTCAGTTTCGCTTCTTGAGAAGGAGAACTTTGCCCGAAAGCGGCGCTGGAGGCAAATAGAAGAAGGGAGATAGAAACTCCCAAATTCCTGAACGTGATCATGGTGGACTCTTTTTAGATTGGCCTCTATGCTACACATTCCCACAGCGTTTCAAGTGACGAGAAGCACAAATCCCTCGCCGCTACTCCTGAAAAGATTCGCGTATGTCGTAGTCCCTCGCCTGGACGATCAAGGTTGGTTGTCCGCATTCGAATTCCTAGCAACAGACAAATGCACGATCGCCGAGTTGGTCGTCGGCGCCCCCGACGTGCTGGCGACCACCACGACCACATCGTCCCCGACACCCGCTTGTGTCCCCAATGGCACCGCGAGCTTCACTTTCAAGTTGCGGTTCCCGTTTACACCCAGGGAGAGTTCTTTCGGCTCGACTTCTGTAACGAACTTGTGCGCGTCTGCCACCGTCACCTTGAACGCTCGCGCAGGTCCGAAATTCTTTACCTCGAACTCGCCCATCTTCTTTTCTCCCGCCGCAATCTCCTCAAAACCGAACTTCGGCACCACCTGTACCGTTTCGACATGAAACAGGGGTGCGTCGAAACGTTGATACGGCATTGCTTTCAAATCGCGACCCATCACCGCTATCCGGAACGGCACATTCGGCAACGCAACATCGCCCGTCAACTCCAGAAACTCCCGATCGTTGTCCATAACTTTCAGGTGCAGCTTCTGGAGCACATCGCCCTTCGAACTCACCAGCGCAAACTCCGTCGTCCGGGCCTGCTTGGCGGAGACCGACACCTGCAACGTCGCCGGATGCCCGGTAATCGGCTGCCCCTTGATCCGAAAGAGCCCTTCGTGCCCCGGCCGCCCGCCCACCTCCACAAACTCCGCCTTCATGAAATAGATATCGCTCTGCGCCTGCGCCTCAAGCCAGAACGTTCCAGTCCCGCTCACTTCGGCATGCCACATGCCTGCCTGCGGCTTCACCACCGTGATCAGTCGCCCACAGTTCAGCTGCGTGTCCTCTACACCAGCCGACCCGGCCCGAACTTCCAGCCCGTTCGGCTGCCGTAGCAGTAGCCTGGTTCCTTTCGTATCAACCGAAAACGTAAATGTGATCCGCTCCGTAACTGAATCCACCGGAACGTCGAATTTCTGCGCGGCACCCGCCAGTCTTGCCGATGCCCACAAGACAGTTGACACGTTTTCGCGTGTCGACTCCCGCATCAGCTGCATCGCCTTGCCTGCCTCACTGCGCTGCAGGAACAGCGGCACGCCACCTGTCTCGTTCGCCGTCTTGATATAGGCAGGATCCGCGGGCCCGCATCGATCGGCCCCGAAGCTCTGCGATCGATTTATCTCCGGCAATTGCTGTGCAGCCGCTTCCGCAATACACCCGAAAACTGCCGCGAGAAGAGCCACCCGCCCTACGGCTTGAGTCCAACTATATTTCGAAATCATTGCCGAAAGTCTAACCGCATTGGTCTTGGACTTGCTCTCTTTCGACTGCAGATCGTCACAAATCGTGCACCCGGTCCCCGCCCTGGCGCACGTCGAAGCTGCTGGCACTGTGGAGCGTTCATCTGATCTAATCCACTCGATAACTTCAGGGCCGTTCAGGGGGTCGCTTGAATCATCTCGCTCGGTTTTGCTTGCTCGTTCTCTTTCTATCTGTTAGCCCCTCGTGGCTCCGAGCCACCGATTGCGCTTCGCTCAAGTCCCTCAAACTAGAGAACACCGCCATTTCGAATGCTGAGCCCGTCACGTCCGGCTCGTTGTCCATCTCCGATGCGCGCCCTCCCTTCACAGGACTTCCGCCCTTCTGTCGTGTCACCGGCATCCTCCGGCCTACCAGCGACTCGGCTATTCGCTTCGAAGTGTGGCTTCCAGCACAGAACTGGAACGGCCGCTTGCTCGGAGCCGGCAACGGAGGCTTCGCCGGGTCCATCGGCTACGACGAACTTGCTGCATATCTGAAGCGCAACTTTGTGGTTGCAGGATCTGATGCCGGCCATCAGGCAAATGCCACTGACGCTACCTGGGCCTACGGACATCCCGAAAAGGTGAAGGACTTCGGCTGGCGCGCCGTTCATCTCACGCGCCTGCGAGCCGGCGAGATTGTCTCTGCCTACTACGGGAAGCACGAGAACAAGGCTTACTTCGATTCCTGCTCCGACGGCGGCCGCGAAGCTCTCGTGGAGGCCCAGCGGTTTCCCGCTGACTACGACGGCATTCTTGCCGGCGCGCCTGCCAATGCCTGGTCCACCATGGTGGGTGCGGGCGTGTTGACAATCCAGTCAAGACAATCTGATCCACGCGCGCACTTCTCCGACCTCAAGCTCCATGCCATTCAGAAAGCATCGCTCGAAGCGTGCGATGCTCTCGACGGAGTCAAAGACGGCATTGTCAATGATCCATCCAAGTGCCACTTCGATCCGCAGGTCCTTCTCTGCAAGGGCGAAGAGACGCTCGACTGCCTCACTCAGCCGCAGATCGGTACGCTGAATTCCATCTACAACGGACCGCGCGATGCCTCAGGGAAGATCGTCTTCCCCGGCTTCACTCCCGGCGACGAATGGGGTTGGCGCGAATGGGTCATCGGCCAGGACCCTACCAGCGCATCCGGCCTTCACTATGTGGACAATTACTTTCGCTACATCGTCACTGGCGACCCAAAGTGGAATGCGCTCACAGCTGATCCCGAAGTTGCTCTTCGCCAATCGCGCGAGAAGGAAGCAGCCGATCTCGATGCCACCGATCCAGACCTCGACAAATTCTCATCACGGGGCGGCAAACTCATCCTCTATCACGGCTGGAATGATCAGGCCATCTCCCCCTGGAACACCATCGACTACTACAAAAGCGTCCAGCAAAAGATGGGTGACGCCAACACGGATTCCTTCCTCCGCCTCTACATGGCGCCGGGCGTCGAGCACTGCGCCGGCGGTCCTGGTCCCAGCTTTTTTGGCCAGTTCGGGCTTCAGACCGCTAAAGGTCCCACCTACGGCCTCTTCGATTCGCTTGTGAACTGGGTTGAGAAAGGCTCGCCCGAGGACAGCATCACAGCAACAAGATATGCCCCAGGCGAAAACGGCGTGCCGAAGGTCGTCATGACACGCCCGCTCTGCGCCTATCCCCGGGTCGCGAAGTACTCAGGCTCCGGCGACACCAGCGATGCGGCAAACTTCACCTGCGCAGCGCCTTGATTCACTTCTCTTTTTGAAGATAGATTTGGCGGTACAGGGTGCCATCCGGCAGCTTGAGATCGCCTTCCATCTTTTCACCTTCCAGCTTCAGCCGAAACGCGCCGCGCGGAAATTCATGAGAGAGAGTGTGAGCGTTCGCGTCATACTTCCACTCGTTAGTCCCCATCACTTCTTCTTTGCCGTTCACAACCTTGTTTCCCGAGACAAAGTAAGTTGACGGTTTCGCCGGAATGGCCGAAATATGATAAACATTCACCTCGTCTTGGCAAGGACTGTTCTTCACCATACAAACCGAGTGACCACGCCACACGCCCGCAATCTGATCATCTTCAACCGCCCTCTTCTGCGCCAGGCATGTGGCAGAGCTGACCAAGAGAAACAAACCAAACCCTAACCCCTGCGATGCTCTCATACTGAACGCCTCAGCGTAGTTGCTTAGCCACCGCGTCCGTCTTTCCGCGGCTGTATTGGAACAGCAGCATCCAATAACTGTCTTGCGCCTGGCCCTGACTGACCGGCGCCTTGAACTTCCAACCCTCCGCCGCCTGTTGCGAGACCTTCGCCCAGTAGTTCCCCCGGCTCTGGGTTACGCATTGAGCGCTCGAAACCGTGCCGTTGCTGTTCACTGAAACACGCACATCCACCTGCACTGGTCTGCGCATACTCTGAACGGCGCCCGACGCGACGCTGGGCAGAACCCGTTTCAGCACCGCGCCTTTGGCGTTCATCACCCGTGGCGAAGGCGTCGCCTCTTTGGGCGCGGGCTCTTCCTTCTCCGGCTGTGGCTGCGACTTTGTGTCCGACGAATCAGCAGGAGTTTGCGCATCCGGTGCAGGCTGCACGGGCTGCTTCGTCGCCTCCGTCGATGGCTGAGCTGCCTGTTTTTGCGATGCGGTTTCGGTCCCGTTCGCCTGACTCTCTTGCGGGGGCCTTTGTGGTGCATTCGGCACTGCCTCTTGATCAGCCTTTGCCGCACCGGTCGGATTCTGCGGCGCTTCCGCCTGGGGCGCATGCTGAACCAACGTCGGTGCGTTCTGCTTTGCGATCAGCGGCAAGATCCTATCCTTGTAGCGAATTCCAAGCACAACACCAATCACAAGCAGCACCAGAAGCGCGAACAGCACCATCCCTGTATGGCTTTCGTGTTCTCCTTCGTCAGCGATATCGGCGAACAGGCGCGTTCGAGGCGTTAGCTCATCCGTCTCCGGTTCAAACAACGGCTTCGAAGCCCGACGCAGTTCCCCTGGATCCTCAGCACGGATTGCTGCAACCCGCTCAGAGAGTGTCGAAACCACTGGCTCCGTGACGACCGCCGCTCCTGCTGCCACGCTGTGTGCCTCAGGCCTGCGAGCCACGCCGGAGTTCGACGATTTTACAGGCGCTGGCGTTCGCGCCAGCAGATCTTTCACCTCTCCAATCGAAATCCGCTTGGCCGGGTCCCAGCGAACGCACTCGTGTGCAATGTCCCGGAAAGGCTGCGGCAGCCAGTCCGGCACGCCAAGATCTCCTGCCGTGTTGCGGTCCCAAACGGGAGTCCGCTGGCTGCAGGCTTCCACCACGATCATGCCCAGCGACCACATGTCGGCTGCGGCCGTCACGATTCCCGAACCGACCTCAGGCGCATCGTAAGTGTCGAGTTCCCGGTTCAACTTCATTGCATCGCCTGCGCGAGCCGTCTCGTCCGGCGAAAGCTTCCACTCCGCTTCGATCAGCGCGATGCTGGAAGGCTTTATGCTCCCGTGCACAAAGCCCTTCTCATGCAAAAACGCAAGAGCATCGACAACCGGGCCAAGAATTTCCGCTACTTCCGAAGCATTGAGCGCCTTCCTGGGAACAATCCCGGAAAGAAACGTATCGGCCTTCTCGGTCACGACATACGCAACATCCGTATCGTGCAGCCGATAACGACCAGTCTCCATCATTTCCACGAGACAAGGATGGGGCAGCGTCTTTGCCCCCTCCCATTTGGCCACGTACGCATCGGCATCGAAGCCGCTCGCCTGGATCAGCTTGATATTCGCGGTGTGTGTCGACTGGCGCACGGTGAGAAAGACGCAGCGATCAGCCCACCCGCCAAGCCACTCCAGTAGCGGGAACCTTCCGTCGACCGTAAGCCCTTCCCATCCTTCACAGATCATTGCCAGATTCTACCAACGCACATCTCTCGTTTGATGCACGCATGGCTGCGCAAAGCCCGATGGAGCACCAACGCCCTTGCAGCGAAAAGGGTTGCTCCTCGTTCCCTTGCTTCCAAGGTCACCTGCCTTACTCGTCCCTCAGGGCCTGCATTGGCTCAATCGTTGCCGCCCGCCGCGCCGGGATCAACGCCGCGATCAGACCAATGGCTGTCAGCACCACCGCCACCGCGATGTATGTGCTCGCATCCAGGGGCTTCACCTCATACAGAAAACCTTTGATAAGACGTCCAGACGCAAGCGCCAGCACAAGCCCTCCGACAAGTCCTGCTCCAATCAGAATCGATCCCTGCCGCAGCACTAACTTCGCTACACTCTCCCGCGTGGCGCCCAATGCCATGCGCACGCCGATCTCACGTCGCCTGTAGCTCACCAGTTGAGACAGCACGCCATACAGTCCCGCAATCACCATCGCGATCGCGAGCCCCGCGAACGACCCCACGAGATAAAGCCCAAGCCTTTGGCTGAACGTGTTCTTGTCCACCGCTTCCTGCATCGTCTGGAACTGGTCGAGCGCAAAGCCGGGAGCAAGTTGATGGAAAACTGTCCGCATCTGTTGCGCGACAGGAATGTTTCCGCGCGTCTTCACCACGAACGTCACCACCGTTTTCAGCAGCGCCTGGTAGAACAATGAAGTCGTCGGGATCTGTTGTTGAGGCAACAGAACCAATGGCTGAATCGACCCGCCTACGCTCGAATCAACCTGATCCGCCAGCACACCCGCAATCGTGTACGGCTTGATCATTCCGGTATCTTTGCCGCCAAGGTTGATCTGTTTCCCCAAAGGATCTTTTCCTGCGAAATACTTCTTAGCCAGTGTTTCGTTGACAACAGCGACAAAGGGTGTTGTCAGCGCATCCGAATCGCTGATCATGCGTCCCCGGACGATCGGCGTTCCCATCGCATGCGCGTAATCGCCACTCGCCGCCGAGACCCGAGCCCCCGGCTGGTTGGAACGATCTGTGGGCTGGCCAAGAATATCGAAACTTGAATGCAGATCCATTCCCGACAGCGGCGGTGATGTCGCCATCGCCGCAGCCTCTACCCCCGGCAGTTGCCTGATCCGCTCCAGAACCGGTTCGTACGTGATCGTTGCAACCGAGACCGGTGCATTCTGGGTGTCCTCGGAGACCGACATCCCTGAGAACCCGGCCGCGTCCGCCGGCATGGCCATGAACGTCGTGATGTGCTCCGTTTCAAATCCTAGCCGCGATTGCTCCAGATTCCAGAGCGTCCGAAACAGCAGACCCGTTCCAACCAGAAGCAGTGTTGATAGCGCCACTTCTCCAGCCACTAGCCACCCGCTCAGTTGGCCTCCCGTCGACTTCGATCCCACGCCGCGTGAAGCCGCCTGCAGCGCAATCTGCGGATTTGCTCTCGCCACCAGAAGCGCCGGCAACAGCGACGAGAGCACCGTAGTCAACGCGGCAATCCCAGCCAGTACGAGCAGCACCGCCCAGTGGATCCCAATCGACTCCGCTAGCGGAATCGTCCCATCCGGCAGCTTGCGAATGCCCATCATCGCCAGTTCGGCAAGCCCCACTCCCACGCCGCACCCAAGCACGCTCAGCAGCAATCCCTCCAAAAGCATCTGCCCGACCAACCGTGAACGGCCCGCCCCCAATGCCGCGCGCACCGCAAACTCCTGCTGGCGACCGAGAGCCCGCGCAATCAGCAGATTCGAGACGTTAGCGCACGCAATCAGCAGCACCAACCCCAGTGCGGCAAATAGCGCAATTAGCACTGGTCGCACCGGCCCCGTCAACACCTCCTGATAAGGATCGACGCGAAACGTCACCGGCTCATGCTCATGGGGAATGTGCGATGCAATCGCGCTTACCTCCTGCTGCAACTGACGCCCAGTCACGCCCTGCTTCATCACGCCAGCTACATTGAAGAAGTGGTATCCGCGATCCTTCAGCATCGTGGCAGTCGGCTGAACCGGCAACCACACACCCTTCTGCAAATCCGGTCCCATGTTGTCGGGAAACCTGAAAGTAGCCGGCATCACGCCCACAACCATGTCCGGCTTTCCCCCGATCTTCACCACCTGTCCAACGACGTTCGGGTCAGAGTGAAACGTCTCCCGCCACAATCCCTCTGAGAGCAGCACAACCGGAGGTCCACCCGACTGACCCTCTGCATCCGAGAACGTTCTGCCCAGCATTGCCCGCGCGCCGAGCATGGTGAACATATTCGGCGTAACTCGCGGAGCCACCACGCTGGTAGACGTGTCTTTCGTCTCCAGCACGCTCACATCCTCGGCATATCCCGCCACGCTCTCCATCAACTTCGATTGCGCCTGTACATCCTTGTAGTTCAGCCATGAAGTCGATCCAAAGCTCGGCTTGTCTCCGCCAGGCCCAATGAAAACCAGGCGGTCGGAATGCGAATAGGGCAGCGGCCGCAGCAACACGCTATCGATCACCGTAAAGATGGCCGTGTTCGCGCCCACCCCTAGCGCCAGCGTCAAAATCGCCAGCAGCGCCATGCCCGGCGTTTTCCGCAATTGCCGGATCCCATAGCGCAGGTCGTACAGCAGATTCTGCATTCCAATCCTCCGAAATCCTCGATTCAAGGTCACGTTTTATGACAAATTCCAAGCAGGTGAGGTTCCAAACAGGTATATCAATGATTTCTTGCAGTTCCGCTTCTCAGAATGCCAGAGCGTCTTACGGCATCGTCCGCAACCACTTGTAGAACGTTCAATAATGAACACCATTCATCCCCAGATCATGCTGCGTCAGGCACTTGCTTCCGCTCAACTGGCATGCGTTGCGGAAACCTTTATCTCTTACTTGCCTGCCACCCCTTTCGACCTCTTACCATGCTCTCGGGAGAACCTTAACCTCATGCGACTGCATCCAGCTCTGCTCACCCTCGTCATCCTCTTTCCCCTTGCCGCCACTTCACAGCAGGTGGAGTTCCGCAATCCCCCTCAGCTAAGCAAACCCAACGGCTACACCCACGTTGTCGTCGTGAACGGCGGCAAGCTCATCTTCATCTCCGGCCAGGTCGGCATGGATAAGGAAGGCAAGATCAGCGGTGACTTCTCCGAGCAGGCCCGCCAGGCATTCTCCAACCTTCAAACAGTCCTCACCGCGGCAGGAGCCAAGCCCGCGAACCTCGTCAAGCTCAACTACTACGTAGTCGGCCTCACCCACGACAAACTGCTCGCCATACGCGAAGCGCGCGACAAGATCATCGACAAGGATCATCCGCCCGCAAGCACTCTCGCCGGCGTACAGGCGCTCTTCCGCGAGGATGTGCAGCTTGAGATCGAAGCCGAAGCAATTCTCCCCTAGGCCATCGCTCGAATTTGAATCAAGCAAAATCACAGCTATATAGATGTCCGGCGTTTACCATGCTCTCGGGAGAATTTGAACGTCATGCGCACGCATCCAGATCTTCTGGCCCTGGTCTTCCTTCTTCCCTTCAGTGTCTACTCACAACAGTCCGAGCAGGCTCCCACCCCGCGGCCCACTGATGAGCAGATCAAAGCCGCCGCAGCCATGCCCTTCCACAATCCTTCACTCCCCATCGACAAACGGGTAGACGACCTCATCGGGCGGCTCACGCTCGAAGAAAAAGCTTTGCAGCTCATCGATCGTGCCCCTGCAATCCCCCGCCTCGACATTCCCGCCTATAACTGGTGGAACGAGGGCCTCCACGGTGTCGCGCGCTCCGGCTTCGCCACCCTCTTTCCGCAAGCCATCGGCAACGCCGCCACCTGGGATGCGCCTCTCATCCACTCCATCGGCGAAGTTGTCTCCACAGAGGCCCGCGCCAAGTACAACGACGCCATCGCCCACAACAACCACGACCGCTACTTCGGCCTCACCATCTGGTCGCCAAACATCAACATCTTCCGCGATCCGCGCTGGGGACGCGGCCAGGAAACCTATGGCGAAGACCCCATCCTGACAGCCCGCCTCGGCACCGCCTTCGTCGACGGCATCCAGGGCACCGAATCGGGCGCAGACCCGAAGTACCTGCGCGCAATCGCGACTCCAAAGCACTACGCGGTCCACAGCGGTCCCGAGTCCACGCGCCACAAAGCTGACGTCGATCCCACCCCGCACGACCTCTGGGACACCTACCTTCCCGCCTTCCGCGCCACCATCGTTGACGCGCACGCCGATTCCATCATGTGCGCCTACAACCGTGTCGACAACGTTCCCGCCTGCGCCAACAAGATCCTCCTCGGCGACATTCTCCGGGGTGATTGGCACTTCAAGGGCTTCGTCACCTCCGACTGCGGCGCCATCGGTGACTTTTACGAACCTTACGGACACCATTATTCAGCGGACGCTCCCGCAGGGTCTGCCGCCGGCATCCTTGCCGGAACCGACACCGACTGCGGCACCGAATACCGCGCTCTCACTGACGCCGTTCACAAAGGTCTTCTCACCGAAGCCCAGCTCGACGTTTCACTGAAGCGACTCTTCACCGCGCGCATGAAACTCGGTATGTTCGATCCGCCTGAGCAGGTTCCGTTCTCGAAAATCCAGATGTCCGTTGTGAACTCCCCCGAGCACGCTGCTCTCGCCCTGCGCGCTGCTCGCGAGTCCGTGGTTCTGCTCAAGAACGAAAATCATTTCCTCCCGCTCGATCCTTCAAAACATCAGACCATCGCCGTCATCGGCCCGCTCGCTGGCTCGCGCGTCGCGCTCGAAGGCAATTACAACGCCATCCCGCTTCACCCGATCCTGCCCATCGACGGCATCGAGTCGGAGTTCGGACACGACCACGTCCTCTACGCCCAAGGCTCAACCTACATCGCCAACGGCGAACTTCCCGTTCCAAGAACCATGCTCCGAGCCGCCGCCGACTCCACCGTCGATGGCCTTGAGGGACAGTACTTCTCAAAGCCCGGCTTTGATAGCCCTCCCAAGATGGTCCGCATCGACAAGGAGATCGATTTCGACTGGGCCTTCGCCAATCCCGTGGAACCCGCCGACACCTCCAGCCAGGCCTTCGCTGTTCGCTGGGTCGGCGCTCTCCATGCTCCCGCCGCCGAAACCCTCAACTTCCAGTTCCGTCTCCCCATCTGCTACCCATGCCAGGACAAGCTGAAGTTCGCCGTCTATCTGGACGGCAAAAGACTTGAGCCCACCGCTCCTCCAACACCCACTGCCACCAAGCTGCCACCCTCCGGCCGTAACTATGGAGCCATCCAGCACTTCACGATCCCGTTTTCTGACACGCGTCCGAACGAGCTTCGTATCGAATACATCCAATTCGCTCGTATCACCGGCGCAGGCATTTCGCTTGAGTGGACCCCCTCCGCAGATCTGCTCCAGCGCCAGGCCGTCGAGGTCGCGGGCAAAGCCGACGCAGTCATCGCCTTCGTCGGACTCACGCCACGCCTTGAAGGCGAAGAAATGAAGGTTGACGCCAAAGGTTTCTCCGGCGGCGATCGCACCGACATCAATCTCCCTGATGTTCAGCAGCAACTCCTCGAGGCCGTCGCCAAAACCGGCAAGCCCATCGCCGTGGTCCTTTTGAATGGCAGCGCCCTCGCCGTCAACTGGGCACAGCAGAATGCCCGCGCCCTCCTCGAAGCCTGGTACCCCGGCCAGTCCGGCGGACAGGCCATAGCAGAAACTCTCAGCGGCAAAAACAATCCTGCAGGCCGCCTGCCCGTCACTTTCTATACCGGCGTCGATCAGCTGCCCGCCTTCGACGATTACTCCATGGCCAATCGCACTTACCGCTACTTCAAAGGCAAGCCGCTGTATGCCTTCGGCGACGGCCTCAGCTACACCACCTTCGCCTACTCCGGCCTCAAACTCTCGACCAAAACCCTCAAAGCCGGAGACGCACTCACCGTCGAAGCCGACGTGAAAAACACGGGATCAATCGCCGGAGACGAAGTTTCAGAGCTCTACCTCATTCCTCCGCAATCCCCGCTCTCGCCCAAACAAACCCTCTCTGGCTTCCACCGCCTTCACCTCAACCCCGGAGAGACCAAGCACATCAGCTTCCGGCTTGATCAAAGAACATTGTCCGGAGTCGATCAGGCGGGACAGCGCGCCGTAACCGCAGGCGAATACAGGCTTTCGCTCGGCAGCTCCCAACCCGATGGCGACCTCGGTTCCGCCACCGTCTCCGCCCCGTTTACCATCACCGGCACCCAGCAACTCCCCCGCTGAATCGCGATTCCCGGACGCCTTCCGCTGCGTCCGGGACGGACCCCACCCAATCTCTACCTCTCGTTCCCTATTCCCTTCTTGCCCCGTTCCTTTGTTCCCCAATCCCTCTCGATTCTGCGATATTTGTTGCAACAACTATACCGCTCCTGCATCCAACACTTCTGAAAGGAGCCACCCTATGGCAACTACCACCGCAAATCCCGCAGCTGTCACCACTTGGAAACTCGATCCCGCTCACTCCCATGCAGAGTTCAAGGTCAAGCACATGATGATCTCTAACGTGAAAGGCAGCTTCAGCGGTCTCTCCGGAACCCTCACCGAACATGCCACCGACGCGACCCTCTCCACCATCGAAGCCTCAATCGACGTGAATTCCATTTCTACCGGCGACGCCCAGCGCGATGCCCACCTCAAGAGCGCCGACTTCTTCGATGCTACCCAGTTCCAGACCATGACTTTTCGTTCCACCAAGGTCCAACCCAACGGTGATGGCGGCTACAACATTACTGGCGACCTGACGCTACACGGCCAGACCCGCCAGCAGATCTTCGTTGTTGAAGGCCCGACCGCGCCCGGGAAAGATCCTTGGGGCAACACTCGCATCGGTCTCTCTGCAACCACCAGGATCAACCGCAAGGACTACGGCCTTAGCTGGAATGCAGCCCTCGAAACCGGCGGCATCCTCGTTGGCGACGATGTAAACATCACCATCGAAGCTCAGTTCATCAAGGCGTAGGGTTCGTGAACAGCGCACGATGAGCAGTTGACCGCCAAGACCAACGGCACGGACCCCGTGCCGTTTTCGTTTCCCGGATTCTCTGCTCCGACCCCTGTCACCTCATCTCGAAGCCTCTGATGCGAGGGCCGCTGATACGCCTGCTCACTGTGCACAAAATTACTTGTTGCAACGAATATCTTCTTCGCGCATCTATTACCTGTACGCTAAGAACCACCCAGTCGGAGGTCCACATGTCGCTTCGTGCCGTCAAAGACATTCTCGAAACCAAATCCACCATCGAGGGAGCAGGAGTTAAGCTCCAGCGTGCCTTCGGTTTCGGCAAAACCAAGGAATTCGATCCGTTCCTGCTCTTCGACGACTTCAGGAACGAGAATCCCAGCGACTACATCGCCGGGTTCCCATGGCACCCGCATCGCGGCATTGAGACCATCACCTATGTCCTCGCCGGCGAAGTTTCCCATGGCGACAGCCTCGGCAACAAGGGCCGGATGACTGCAGGCGATGTCCAGTGGATGACCGCGGGCAGCGGCATTCTGCATCAGGAGATGCCCAAAGGCGACGAGAACGGCCGCATGCACGGCTTCCAACTCTGGGCCAACCTCCCTGCTTCACTCAAGATGACTGACCCCCGCTACCAGGACATCCCGTCTGCCGCTATACCCGAAGTCACCGAAGACGACGGAACAAAGGCCCGCATTATCGTCGGCGAATTCTGGGGCAAGCGCGGTCCGGTTGAAGGAGTAGCAGCTGATCCCAACTATGTTGATATTTCGGTGCCGCCCAACAAGCTGCGCCGCATCAAGGTCGACGTCACCCGCAACGCCTTCGCCTATGTATTCGCAGGCAGCGGCTCCTTCCGCCATGCCTCCGATCCACAAGCCGTACTAACCGAATCGGCAGTCGATCCCAACGCCCCGGCAAAATACGACGCAAAGAACCACTCGCTCGTCCTCTTCGACCGTGGCGACGAGATCGCAGTGCAGTCCGGACCAGAAGGAATCCGTTTCCTGCTCGTCTCCGGCAAGCCGCTCGAAGAGCCCGTCGCGTGGTATGGCCCGATCGTAATGAACACCCAGGCCGAACTGCAAACCGCCATGCGGGAGCTCCAGTCCGGCAAATTTATCAAACACCAATAACCTGCCATCGTGGGTTTCCCAGGTCTCGATTTAGAGACCTGGGGTTCGACGTTCCTGATCACAATGTGGGTGCCCCCGGTCCCTCGCATTTGGGACCGGGGATCTCCCCTCACTTCGCCGCCAGCGCCCTCTCCACAATCTCCCGTGCCTCCTGCGACTTCATCCAGGCCCCGGCAACCTGCTTCGTCGCAACATTCAACCGATTCCACATATTCGTAGTCGTGATGCACAGCAACAAGGCCGCTAGCGCCTTCTCGTCGAAATGCCGCGCCGCCTCATCCCACACCGTATCCGGGACCGGATCCTCCCGGTCGCTCAATCGTGTCACCGCCTCTGTTAACGCCAGCGCTACCCGTTCCGCGTCCGTGAAGTACGGTGCATCCCGCCACGCCGCCACAGCAAACGCGCGCTCGTCGATCCCGCCGCTTCTCTTCAACCCGTGCCAATCCATATCGACGCACACGCTGCATCCATTGATTTGGCTCGCGCGCAGATGAACGATCTCACGCACCTCTTTCGACAATCCACAGCACTCCGCCAGCTTGCCTACAGCCTGCAGCGCTTCCATCGCTCCGGGGACAATCATGGCTGGATGATTCATTCTTGGTTGCATTACGTTCTCCTTCTCACAATCTTTGGTTTTCGTCGTTCACCACCATGACGAAAGTCTCCCGCCAAATGTGACAGGGATTGAAAGCCGCAACCTAAAATTCCTATCGAAGTTAATGCGGCGTGCTGGTCGGCAATGACACAAACGCAACAGCTACCATAGCTCCGGCAATCAGCACAGGAACCAACCAGGCAATCGCCCGCACTCTCGTTGCCGGTCCACTCGCCACCAACTTTCGTCTCGCCGGGCGCAGCGCCCACGAACCCATCGTGAGCGCAGCAAAAACCAACGGCGCAACCCACTCCGCAGTCGCCCTTACCGTCAGCAACAATGAAGCTGCCGCTCCCATGTAGTTGATGACCGCACCCGCATAGGCCCACTCCTTTATCCGCGGAAATCGAGGAACGAGCAGCAGGATTGCGCAGAGAACCTTCGGAGGCCCCAGGATGTACAAGAGATAGAGCGGATACCCGAGCCTGGTTAGAGACACCCGCACAAACTCAATGCGCAGAAGATCCCATATCCCACCGGCAACCATCTCAAACGCAACAGCAATTGTGAACACCCAGTACGCGATGGTCCGCGCCCATTCCATGCGCGTCTTCGGTATACTTTCGCCCTCCGACCGGGCGGTCAGAATCCCTGCAACAATTGCGACCACCAACAACAATCCAACCAGCATCGAGAAAATTACCTCCCGCTCGTCACACGAATGCCGTCTCGTTCGTCAATGAGTTGACGACTTCCAGCGAAGGAATGTGACTGATGACTGATTCGCAATTTCTGGCAGATCGATTCGAACAAAACCGCGATCACCTGCGCGCTGTCGCTTACCGCATGCTCGGATCGGCGAGTGAAGCCGATGATGCGGTACAGGAGGCATGGCTGCGCCTCAACCGCACGGAAGCCGATGCTATCGACAACCTGGGCGGCTGGCTCACCACCGTGGTCGCCCGCGTCTGTCTCGACATGCTCCGTGCCCGGACCTCACGACGCGAAGACGAGCTTGACGAACAACTCCCCTCGATCCCGGCCCATCACCACGCCAGCCCCAGTCCGGAACAAGATGCGCTCCTGGCCGACTCCGTCGGTCTCGCCCTCATGGTCGTTCTCGATCGACTCGCGCCCGCCGAGCGCCTCGCCTTCGTCCTCCATGACATGTTCGATCTTTCCTTCGACGAGATCGGCTCCATTATTGGCAGATCCGCTGTCGCCACGCGCCAGCTCGCAAGCCGCGCTCGCAAACGGGTTCGAAGCGGAGCTGCTCCATCCCCTGCCATCTCAAGACAAAGAAGAGTGGTCGATGCGTTTCTGGCAGCGCTGCGGGCAGGCGACTTCAATGCTCTCGTCTCCGTACTCGATCCCAATCTCGTTGTCCGCGCCGATGCAGCCTCCGCCACGCCCGCGCTGCCAACCGAAGTTCGCGGCGCAGAGTTCTGGGCCCGCCAAGCCATCAAGACAGCCCAGGGAGCAAGAGCCGCACGCGCCGTCCTCATCAACGGCGCTGTTGGCCTGGTGATCGCTCCCCGTGGACATCTCTTCCGCGCTCTTCGCTTCACATTTGCAAATGAAAAAATTGCTGAGATCCATGTGATTGGTGACCGCGCGGTACTTTCGGCATTCGATCTCGCTCTCCTTCAGGATTGACTCTACTTCCGGTTCGCGATTGCTTCCCAACCCGGGGAGCATTGCGCCGGTTATCTTGTGTCCGATTCAACATCGCGGTAAGATGCTGCCCTGAGTCGGATGTTCGTTGCCGCCTTCGAAGTTGTTCTGCATCACTTCCCCGGTGCCCAGCCTGGGTTGGATCTCTGCAGTTCAGGGAGTCAACGTACTTGCCATCCTCGCTCTCATCGCTCTTCGAAGCGGCCGAACGCGGCGATCGCGCCGTCTCCGACGACCTCTTCGCTGCTCTCTATAACGAATTGCATCGGCTGGCGCGGTGCCAGCTTGCGCATCAGATGCCGATGAGCATTGGCGCAACAACGCTCCTTCACCAGGCTTACATCGAGATTGCGGGCCGTAGCAGCGCAGAGTTCCCTGATCGTGCCCGCTTCATGGCTTATGCCGCCCGCGTGATGCGCGGCCTCATCATCGATCACGCTCGCAGCCAGAGCGCACAAAAACGCGGCGGCCAATTCCACATTACGTCCTCCGTCACTGCAATCGAGCAGCCTGCAGACTCCCTCGAACTCGAGCAACTTGGCGCGGCCCTCGATCAGCTGGCTGAAGTCGATCCGTCTCTGGCAGAGGTCGTCGACATGAAGTTTTTCTGCGGCTTCACCTTCGCCGAGATTGCCGCGATGAAGAATCTCTCTGAGCGAACTGTGCAACGTCAGTGGGAGAAAGCGCGCATCTATCTCCACCGCAAACTCCGCCGGGATCTCGAAGGATGACCACATCGTGTCCGCAATAAGCCAGGATCGATGGCAGGAGATCAGTCCCTATCTGGACGAAGTATTGTCTCTACCCGACGGCGAGCGTATATCTTGGCTCGCCAGATTCCATCGCGAGAAACCCGACCTCGCGCCAATCGTCGAAGAACTGCTTCAAGAGCATGCGGCACTCAAGAATGAGGCCTTCCTCTCTGGCCATCCGCCAAGCCCGCTTGAACCTTCCGTTGCTGGCGAGACCATGGGGCCATACCGCCTGATCGCGCCGATTGGAGAGGGCGGCATGGGATCCGTATGGCTCGCGGAGCGAAGCGATGGCCGCTTTGATCGCAAGGTGGCCATCAAATTCCTCCGCCTCTCGCTCGGCTTGCAATCCGGCGCTGGCAGGTTCAAGCGCGAAGGCAGAATTCTTGCGCAGCTCTCGCATCCTCACATCGCAGAACTCATCGATGCCGGCGTTACTGGAAGCGGGCAGCCCTACATCGTGTTGGAGCACATTGAGGGCAAGCCGATCGATATCGATTGCGACGAGCGCCGGCTCGATGTGAATGCCCGCGTCACGCTATTCCTCGACGTCCTGGGCGCGGTCTCTCATGCGCACGCAAATCTGGTAGTGCATCGCGACATCAAACCCTCGAATGTGCTTGTTCGTAACGATGGCTGCGTTAAGCTGCTCGATTTCGGTATTGCCAAGCTGCTTGCCGACGATTCCAGTTCCGCAACTGCCACTCAACTCACAATCGAAGGCGGTTCGGCGCTGACCCCGCAATATGCCGCGCCTGAACAAATCACCGGCGGGGCCATCACCACCGCGACTGACGTTTATGCCCTTGGGGCACTCCTCTATCTCCTTCTGGCCGGAAAGCACCCCACCAGCGCGGATGCCCTCTCGCCCGCCGAACTTGTCAGGGCGATCACCGACACTGAGCCGAAACGCCTGTCGGACGCAAGTGCAGAAAGCCGATCGGCCGCTCTGGCACAGAACCGCGCTACCACCGCAGAAAAGCTGCATCGCGACCTGCGCGGAGATCTCGATACCATCGTCAGCAAGACACTCAAAAAAAGTCCGTCAGACCGATATTCAACAGTAGACGCATTCGCAGATGACCTGCGCCGCTTCCTCAAACATGAACCCATCACGGCCCGGCCGGATACCTTCATTTACCGCGCCAAGAAATTCGTGCGGCGCAACCGCACCGTAGTTGGTCTGGCGACGATCGCAGTCTGCGCAGCAGTTGCTGGTATCACTGGCACCGCGATTCAAACCCACAGGGCAAAGGAACAGCGGGACCTTGCTATCAGGCAGGCTTCACGCGCAATCGCGGTAAGTGATATGGACAACTTCCTGCTGGCGGATGCCGCTCCCGGAGGCAGGCCTTTCACGGTGAATGAGCTCCTTGGCCGTGCAGAACACATCGTAAGTCGCGAGCGCCTCGAAGACAGTGATCGAGTGGAATTCATGCTCTCGATCGGACGCCAGTATTGGGGAGAAGATGAAGTCGCAAGGGCGCATTCGATTTTTCAGCAGGCATATGATCTCTCTCGCAAACTCAATGATCCTTCGCTGCGAGCCCGCGCATCTTGCGGACTGGGAGTCATTCTGGCCCAGGAGGGTGAACCAGCGCGCGGGGAAGAGTTGATTCAAACAGGCCTTCATGAACTTCCCGGAGACGAGGATTTCGCCCTTGATCGGGTGTGGTGTCTCCTGCGAGGTCGCGAAGTAGCAAATCATAATGGCGACGCACAACTGGCGGTAGATCGAGTTTTACAGGCTAAACGAACATTCAGTGAGTCGCCGCTCAAGTCAGAGGTCACCGCGTGGCGAATCGAAATGGATCTTGCGGAAGCGTACCGGCAGGCCGGCAAGAACCGTGAGGCCGCAGATGCTTTCCAAAAGTCCTATCAACTCATGACTGAACTCGGCCGCGACGACACTGAGACCGCCGGAACTCTCCTGAATAACTGGGCGCTTGCCGTCGAATACTCTGGTCAGCCTCTGAACGCTGAGAAAATCTTCTATCGCGCTGTTCAGCTCAGCCGTGACAATCATGGAGATCAGGCAGTTGACCCTCTGCTCCTGCTCAACTATGCACGAGTTCTCAGGGAACTCGCTCGTACCGAAGAAGCACGGGTTTCTGCTGAACGTGCGCGCAAGGATGCTTCGCAGGCTGGAGATCAGGTTACTGTGAATCAGTCCTTGCTGGAACTCGCGCGAATCTACCGTCAAGCAGGCCAGTATGACCGATCAAATGCCATGCTCGACCAGGTTGAACCACGGCTCCAGGCGAATTTGCCGCCCGGCCACTTTGCGTTCTCGAGCCTCGCGTCAGAGCGAGAACTCACCGCGCTCGCAGCTGGGGACCTTCCCGCCGCCCGTCATTTCGCCACGCAAGCAATGAACATTCTGCAGGCGACAATCAAAAACGGCAAGCAGGGCTCACAATTCATGCCCACACTCCTGCTTCGTCAATCGAGACTCGAGCTCAAATCAGGCAACGTCGAACAAGCGCACGCCGATGCCGCGAAACAAATATCGATGGTTCAATCGAATTCTGAGCCCGGCCAGTATTCGTCTAACCTCGGCTACGCTTATCTGAACCTCGGCATGACCCTCCAGGCGCAGGGCAAATCGGACGAGGCACGTTCGGCATTCCTCTCCGCGGCAACCCACCTCGAAAACGCGCTCGGACCGAAACATCCAGACACCATCACTGCTCTTCAGTCAGCCGGCATGGCGCCGAAATAGTTCAATTTCTTGCCTCGCCTCCTCTCACCATTACCTTTGTGCTCTCTCTCTCTGAAGAATTGTCCATTCCTGCTGTCGTCTTCCGCCTTCAGATTTCGATTACTGAGACAAGAGCGGCCCAATCACTTTCCCTTGCCCGAATGAAACGCCTGTGTACCTCTGGCTCACTAGTTTGAAGGCGATTGGCCAATCACTCTCCCGGAGTCAAGGCGATGATCAACAACAACAAGATAACGAAGGTGCTCCTCTCTTTCCGTAAGTTCTTCCTTGGTTCAGGACGATACAGGCTTCCAATCCTGTTCGTTCTCGCGTTAGCAGCGTCCCTCAGCCTCTCTGGAGGGATACTCTTTCCCAACCCCTTGTTCACCTTTAACTCTTCCGGTGTCCTCAGCACGTTCGGAAAAGTCGACATCACCAATCCCTTCTTCAGGTCCTTGGGAACGAATGGCCGTTCCTGCAACACCTGCCATGTCGCGGGCTCCGCATGGTCGATCACGCCGGCCGATGTCCATGCCAAATTCAACGCAACCGGCGGGCTGGAGCCGATCTTCCGAACCAACGACGGATCCAATTGCCCCAGTGCCGACGTATCCACGCCGACAGCTCGCGCCAGCGCTTACAGCATGTTGCTCAACAAGGCTGTGCTTCGCATTGCCATTGCCATGCCAACGAATGCCGAGTTCCAGATCATCGACATTCAAGACCCCTATAACTGCCCGGAGACCACAACCTCCAATCCGGCCTTTTACCGCCGGCCGCTACCCTCCACCAATGTCAATTTCCTCAGCGCGGTCATGTGGGACGGCAGAGAGACGGTGTTCGGAGCCATTCCAGGCAAATCTTTAAACCTCCACCAGAGCCTTGCCAATCAGGCGCAAGACGCGGTCACAGGACACGCGCAGGGCGCGGTTCCAACCGCCGAACAGTTGGCGCAGATCGCTGCCTTTGAGACAGGCATTTCAACCGCGCAGGTATTTGATGCGCGCGCCGGCAGCCTCACTGCGAGCGGTGCGACCGGAGGCCCCTTCGCGCTCTCCCAGCAAAACACTTACATCGGAATCAACGACGCTCTCGGCGGCGATCCCAACGGTGCGCCGTTCGACCCTAAAGTCTTCACACTTTACGAATCCTGGACTAACGCCGGTTCGCCATTCCGCCGCTCCGTTGCACGCGGTGAGGCGCTCTTCAATAACCTTCCTATTCCCATCACCGATGTTGTCGGATTGAATGACGCATTGAAGCAGCCGGTCATCATGGGCACCTGCACTACGTGCCATGACACGCCAAATGCCGGTGATCACTCATTGCCCTTGCCCCTGGGGATCGGCACCACCGCGTATCCAGCGAAACCAGCACTCGACATCGCCGGCCTCCCCGTATATACCGTCCAATGCATCGCTACGGGAGGCACCGTTCAAGTCACCGACATCGGCCGCGCGATGATCTCCGGCAAATGCGCTGACGTTGGCAAGGTCAAGGGGCCGATTCTGCGCGGACTGGCCGCACGCGCGCCTTACTTCCATAATGGAGGCGCGAAAACCCTCGACGATGCCGTCGAGTTTTATAACCAGCGCTTCAATCTGGCCCTCACACGCCAGCAGAAGACCGACCTCGTTGCATTCCTTCGTACCTTGTAGCGCGTGAGTCACTTGCCTCTGGTTCTCTTAGCAGGCCCCAGCCGCATTCTTCGGCCGGGGCTTGCTCAGTCTCGTCACGCAAATCGCAGGTCTACTTCAGCGACCGCGGATCAGACCGGTTCACCGGCGACTTGCCGTTGAGCAGACCGACCAGTTCGCGCGCGCTGGCCGGAACCCCCACCTTGCCGCCGCGGATGATTTCCTTCGCATTCAGCTTCTTCCCATACAGATTCTCATTCGCGCTCCCATCCGAACGCAGCGTTGATCCTTCCAGCGACACCCCGGCAAACAAACCCTTGTTCCGCGAATAGGACAAAATCTCCGCGTTCATCACGATGTCTGTCGCGCCTTCCGCTGTACGGCCCTTCGGACCAGCCGCCGCCGAAGCATCTGCTCCCAGCTTCACCTTGCTCGACAGCAGCGAATTCGCGCCCTTCTGGTTCATCACCAGCAGCACAAAATCCGTCGCCTGTCCGCCCAGTTGAAATCCGATGCTCAATCCCTCCAGCGCAAACATCGCCGGAGCACCCCATCTGCCCGTGAAGTGCGCTCCGCCGCGGCACACCATCACGCCGCGCCCGTAGCTTCCGCCCACCCCAAACGCTGCCTTCTTTACAGAAGGCAAGATCACCACGCATTCCGCCTTGTTCAAAAGATCCTGCGGAATATCATCGGGAACGTTCAGGATCTCTTTCAACACCGTCCCGGCTTCCTTCACGCGATCTTCCTCGCGCTCATCCTTCGCCGCAAAAACCGGCGCCGCCATCAAAACCAGAACCGCACACACAGCGAACTTCTTCATGAAGAAACCTCCTTGACCAGAATCAAAACAGTATCAATGGTTTGAGCCGAGAAACGACTCCATTGTACTTTGCGGCCGCAGGGGCCGCTCATAGGACGGCCTTGCAATTTCTGGATCACCCGCACGTCTGATATCCATGCACCTCGAATCCTCAGTCCACATCCGCCGCTGCCCTGAGCATGTCTGGGCATATCTTGGCGATGTCTCCAACGTCGCGGCTTGGGACCGCGGGGTCGCTCGTTCCGAAGCTACCTCCCGTACTCCGCCCGGTGTCGGATTCGAGTTCGATACCTTTGCGCATCCGCGCGGCAAATCCGCCGATGGCTCCTGGGGCAAAATGTCCTACCGCATCACCGACATCGATCCGGTTCGCGGCTGCACCATTCAGCTCACCAGCTTCGCCGGCAATGCGCGCTACTTCAAGTTCGCCGAATGGCGCTTTCGCGTCGAATCCGAAACAGACGGAAGCCGCGTCTTTTGTATCGCAGTCTTCACATTGAGATGGCAGTATCTGCTTCTTGCTCCCCTCTTCCTCACAATGAAACGGGCCATTCGCACCGATCTCGAACAGCTCAAAGACAAACTCGAAGCCTGAGTCAGGCTCCCTCTGCGCTTCTGCTCTCAACTGACCATCACACTCTCCCAAATCCGTCTGTGCTAATCTCTCCGCGACCGAAGAAAGGCACTTCAGGCCATGGCAAAACGGCTCGTCTTTACTCTCACGCTTCTAGCCGCTCTCATCGCTCCCACCTTCGCGCTTGCGCAATTTCCAGGAATGTCCGCGTCCAAACACTACGCCTGGTCCGATAAGTCGCTCTCTCCCGACGCGCGCGCCGACATGGTCATCAAGGAGATGACCCTCGACGAGAAGATCCAGCTCCTCCACGGCCCTGGCTGGAATGCAATCTTTTCAGCGCCCGAATCCGGCCCCCTCACTCGCGCCATCGCCGTCCTCGGCTTCATTCCAGGTGTGCCACGCCTTGGCGTTCCCGATCTTCAGATGACCGATTGCGTCGTAGGCGTTTCTGGAGCCGGTGCCAAAGGCCGCTACGCGACAGCCCTTCCCTCCGCAGAAGCAATGGCCGCAGCATGGGATCCCGCGCTCTCTTATGAAATCGGCACCATGATCGGCCACGAAGTCCGCGCCCTGGGCTTCAACATGTCCCTCGGGTCTGGGATCAATCTCATCCGCGAGCCGCGCAACGGCAGAACCTTCGAGTACAAGGGCGAAGACCCGCTCCTCGCTGGCACCCTTGCAGGCCAGGAACTCAAAGCCGAGAAAGCCCTCCACATCATCACCGACATCAAGCACTTCGCCGTCAACGATCAGGACACCGGCCGCATCGTCGCCAACTCAATCATCAGCAAACGCGCAATGCGCGAGAGCGACCTTCTCGCTTTTCAAATCGCCCTCCGCGACTCCGGAGCCGGCGCCATCATGTGCTCGTACAACCGCATCAATGGCACCTATGCCTGCGAAAATCCCTACACGCTCACCGATGTCCTTAAGAAAGACTTCGGCTTCAAAGGATTCGTCGTCTCAGACTGGGGCGGCACCCAGAGCACTGTCAAATCCGCCATGGCTGGCCTCGACATCGAAATGCCCGGCAGCGATTCATTTGGCGCGCCCCTCAAGAAAGCCGTCGCAAGTGGTGAAGTTCCCATGGACCGCCTGAACGATATGGTCCATCGCATCTTGCGCACTGAATTCGATTCCGGCATCTTCGACGACCCGCCGCAACCTGAATCTCCCGATGTCCTCCGCGGCCTCGAGGTCGCACAGAAAACTGAAGAGCGCGGCGCCGTGCTGTTGAAGAATTCCAGCAGCCAGCTTCCGCTGAACGCCGCTTCCATCAAGTCCGTCGCCGTCATTGGCGGCCACGCCGACGCAGGCGTGCTCTCCGGCGGAGGCTCATCACAGGTCTCTCCCGCCGGCGGCAACGCCGTTCCTCCTCCGCCCGAGATGGCCCGCAATCCGCTCGCATTCTTCCTGGTCCCCACCTGGCACCGCTCCGTCCCGCTCAAAGGCATCGCAGCCAAAGCACCAGATGCGACAGTAAAATTCGATCCCGGCACCGATCCCGCTGCAGCCGCCGCACTCGCCAAATCCTCTCAGGTCGCCATCGTCTTTGCCACGCAGCACGCGTCCGAAGGAATGGACCTCAAGAACCTCTCGCTCCCCGACAATCAGGACGCCCTCATCGAAGCCGTCGCCGCCGCGAATCCTCACACCATCGTCGTCCTCGAAACCGGCGGCGCTGTCCTCATGCCCTGGCTCGATAAAGTCTCAGCCGTTGTAGAAGCCTGGTATCCCGGAATCCGCGGCTCCGAGGCAATCGCCAACGTCCTCTTCGGCGACGTAAATCCATCCGGCAGGCTGCCCATCACCTTCCCAAAGAGCGAGGCGGATCTGCCTCATCCCACTCACGTCGATCCGCCCAAAGCCGACGCCACACACGTTATCCCGAAGCTCCCCGGAGTTCCCGGCCCCATCGGCATGGCCATGGGCATCGCTCCGCCCTTCGACGTCAATTACGACGAAGGCCTGAAGGTCGGCTACAAGTGGTATGACGCCGAGAAGAAGCCTGTGCTCTTCCCCTTCGGCTTCGGACTCTCGTACACCACCTACGCCTACTCCGGCCTCAAGGTCACTCCAGGCGACTCCACCGAAGTCTCTTTCACCGTGAAGAACACTGGCAAGCGCGCCGGCCGCGAGACGGCCCAGGTATACGCCTCATTGCCCGACGCAGCCGGCGAACCTCCCAACCGCCTCATCGGTTGGACAAAGGTCGACCTCGCCCCCGGCGAATCGAAACAGGTCTCCGTCCCCGTCACGCGCGAGCGCCTCCAGATCTTCGACGAGCCCTCCGACTCCTGGAAGCTGATCCCCGGCCAATACATCCTCCGCGTCGGCGCCTCCTCCCGCGACCTACCCCTCCAGCAATCCCTGACCTTCTAATCTACCTAAAAATTCGGGTGCCCCATTCTAAATTGGTCGTCAGACCAATTTAGGGTGGGACATACGAAACGCTGCCTTGCCCCATTCATCCCAGCTTCATCGGGATGAGTGGGCCCGTCGCCGAACATGAATTCATTTTTTGAAATCACAGACACGCTGTAACCTCCTCTCAGAGGTCACCATGTTCCTTCTGATCCTCGCGATCCTCATCGGCATCATCGCCGGCCTGCGATCGATGACTGCTCCCGCGGTCGTCAGTTGGGCCGCCCGCCTCGGGTGGATCCACCTCGACTCAACTTGGCTCGCCTTCCTCGGCTACTCCTGGACTCCGTGGATCCTCGGCATCGCCGCTCTCGGCGAACTGATCGCCGATAAGCTCCCCTCCACACCCAGTCGAAAAGCCCCTCCATCATTCATCTTCCGCATCATCTCCGGGTCGGTATCCGGTGCCGCCATCGGCATCTCCCGTGGCTCACTTCCGCTAGGTATCGCCGGAGGAGCAATCGGCGCCGTCATCGGAACCCTCGGCGGAGCAGCAGCACGGTCCGCCCTCGCCAGAGTCTTCGGAAAGGATCTCCCCGCCGCTCTCCTCGAAGATGCAGTTGCCATCATCGGAGCAATCCTGATCCTCAAAGCCGCCGCATAAAGTGCAGAAATTGACTTGATGATTCGCGGCTGAATCGATACGCTCTGAAAGCGATTTTGATTGCAATCCACGAGAGTCTGAAGGCCATGACCACTAACTTCGACGCACTCATCATTGGCTCCGGTCAGGCAGGACCGTTCCTCGCAGTCCGTCTCGCCGCAGCAGGAAAGAAAGTCGCGCTCATTGAGCGTAATGTCCTCGGCGGAACCTGCGTAAACACAGGCTGCACGCCTACCAAAGCCATGGTCGCTTGCGCGAAGGTCGCGCACATGGCTCGCGAGGCCGCGAAATTTGGCGTTCACATCCAGGGCGACATCACCGTCTCTCTCGCAGAAATCAAATCCCGCTCAGACCAGATCGTGCAGAACTCTCGCGACGGCCTTCGCAAAATGCTCGACAACTCCAAAGGCTGCACCGTCATTTACGGTCAGGCGAAATTCATCTCGCCTCACGAAGTGCAGGTTGGCGACCAGACGCTTCACGGCGACCAGATCTTCATCAACGTCGGGGGCAGAGCGGCCACACCCAGCCTTCCCGGCCTGAAAGATACCAACCACCTCACCAACTCCACTCTGCTCCAGCTCTCCGAACGGCCCCGCCATCTCATCGTTGTTGGCGGTGGCGCAGTCGGTGTCGAGTTCGCGCAGATCTTTCGACGGCTGGGCAGCGAGGTCACCCTCGTCGAAATGAAGTCAGCCCTCGTCCATCGCGAAGATGCCGCTGCGTCCAAAGCAATGAGCGAACTTCTCCAGCAGGAAGGCATCCGCCTTCGCCTCGATTCCGAATGCGTCTCCTTCTCTCCACTACCCGACGGTGCCTGCGTCCACGTGAGTTGCAAATCCGACGAGCCTGAGGTCCACGGTTCCCATGTTCTGCTCGCCATGGGACGGGTTCCCAACACCGGCGATCTCGGATTGGACGCGGCAGGCGTGCAAGCTGATCCCCAGGGCTTCATCCCGGTCGACGATCAACTCCGCACCAACGTTTCCCACATCTGGGCTCTGGGCGACTGCAATCGACGGGGCGCGTTCACCCACACCTCCTACAATGATTTCGAAATCGTTGCCGCTAACCTACTCGACGGCGCTTCCCGCCGCGTCACGGATAGAATCCCCGTTCGCGCCACCTACAGCGATCCGCCTCTCGCCCAGGTTGGCATGACCGAAGAAGAAGCGCGCGCCAGCGGCCGTGACCTGCTCATCGCCACGCGCCCCATGCGCTCCGTCGCCCGCGCCATCGAGAAAGGTGAGACCTTTGGGTTCATGAAGGCCATCGTCGATGCAAAGACGAAACGAATCCTCGGCGCAACCATCTTCGGCGTCGGCGGAGACGAAGCCATCCACTGCATCCTTTCAACGATGTACGCTGACCAACCATATACAACACTGACAAACGCCGTTCATATCCACCCCACGGTTGCAGAATTGATTCCAACTTTGCTCGGCTCGCTTCAACCTGCCCGCTAATCCGACCAGACCGTCCGATCCTTCGCCCGTCGGCCAATGCGGTACGATCATGGGGGCGAGACTTCTTTATGCAAATTCGCAAGGCCGTCATCACAGCGGCAGGGCCCGGCCAGCGCACCCTGCCCATGCAATTGCTCATTGATCAGCAAGGCGTAGAGCGCTCGGTCCTCAGCCTCGTCGTTCGCGAAGCCTCCCGCGCCGGCATTAACGAGATCTGCATCGTCGTCTGGCCCGGGGATGAAGAGTCCTACTCCAAGCTTGTCGCCGAAGATTCCGTCCGCCTCACCTTCATTCCCCAGCATGATCCCCGCGGCTATGCGCACGCGGTCTTCTGCGCCCGCGACTTCGTGGGTAACGAGCCCTTCCTTCATTTCGTCGGCGATCACATCTATGTAGCAGCAGAATCCGGCAGTGCTGCCAAGCGTCTCATCGATGCCGCCAGTTCCGCAGGCTGTTCCATCTCCACCGTTCAGGTCACGCGCGAAAATCTCCTTCCCTACTTCGGCACTGTCGGCGGCCAGCCCCTTGCAGGCAAAGCCGGCTTCTATCGTATCGACACCGTCCTCGAGAAACCCACTCCAACTGAAGCCGAACAGCGCCTCGTCGTTCCCGGACTCCGAAGCGGCCAGTACCTCTGTTTTTATGGAATGCACGTTCTGACTCCCGCCATCTTCGACATCCTGGCCGCGCTTCTTGCGGACAAGACCCAGTCGCGCCCCAGCCTCTCCTCCGCACTCGCCATTCTCGCCCAGCGTGAACAGTACCTGGCCATGATTCATAAAGGTCAGCGTTTCGATGTCGGAGTCAAGTACGGCCTCTTCTCCGCGCAGCTCGCCCTCGCCATGCATGGACACGACCGCGACAAGGTCCTCACCGAAATCGTTCAGGTCCTCGCCTCTCGTGAACAATCGGGAGGAAGCGAGAGTGAGTGAGCTCTGGTCCACCATCACCGCAACCGATCCGGATGTTCGCAATCGATCCCTCGACAGTTTCTGTTCGCGCGCCTCCACCGCTGAGCTGATCGCAGAATCCTCTGACCTCGAGATGCGCCGCCACAAAAGCGAGAACCTGTACGACCGAGTGCGCGCCCTGTTCTTCCTGTATGCGATTCATCGCTTTCACCTGCCTCTTCGCGCAGAAAGTGCGTCTTCGAAATCGCTGATTCCCTATGCCGGGGTCGAACGCCTTCTCAACCGCCGCTATGAAGAGGCGATCAGCATCTTCCTCGCCGCTCAATCCACGCACGGCCCCAGCGACGGCCTCTCCAGTGCGCTCGCCTCCGCCTATCGCGGCCTTGCCTTCCAGACGCTCGCCGACCAGGTTCGTCGCAGCGTTCGCTCAGTCCGTGGCAATCAATGGATGTTCCGAACAGGTCATCCTTCCGACTTCCCGCTGCGTCTCCGCCGTGAACTCTTGCCAGTGGCCCACAGCGCGCCCGCACCCATCCTGCATGAATCCACTCCGGTCCGCATGGACCTCAGCCACAGTGGATGGAGTGACATCTTCTTCCTCGGTATGGATCTTCCCGAGTGGGCTCGCGTTCTCAACGTTTCCATCAATCTCGCCCTGCACGGCTCGCAGGCACCCAAACCACCTGTCGAAGCCTATCTCCGCGTTATCGATCGGCCCATTATTCGCCTCGTCAGCGTTGACCTCGACGCTAGTGTCGAGATTCACGAACTTCAGGAGATGTTCGACTTTGGCCGCGACTATCTCGGCCTCCTCAAAGCCGCTGTCATCGCATCTGGCATCGTGCCCGCCGGCCTGGAAGGCTCCGATCGGCCGCTCACCGATCTCTTAAGCCAGCTCACACAGCAGGAGGGTGTGGGCCTCGAGATCGTAAGCCATGTCAACAACATTCCCAAGGGCTCGCGCCTCGCTGTCTCAACCAATTTGCTTGCCTCGCTCATCTCCGTTTGCATGCGAGCCACCGGTCAGGTCGGCTCCCTCAACGGTCCCCTCACCGAACCCGAACGCCGTCTCGTTGCCGCGCGTGCCATCCTCGGCGAGTGGCTCGGAGGTTCCGGCGGTGGCTGGCAGGACTCCGGTGGCGTATGGCCCGGCATCAAGTTGATCGAAGGCGTTCGTGCCTCCGACGGCGACGCCGAGTTCGGCATCAGCCGCGGCCGACTGCTCCCCAATCACCGCATCCTCGAATCCGACGAAGTGACGGCTGAAACTCGCCAGCGCCTTCAGAACAGCCTCGTTCTCGTGCACGGCGGCATGGCACAGGACGTCGGTCCGATTCTCGAGATGGTCACCGAACGCTACCTCCTTCGCTCAGACAAGGAATGGATCGCACGCAAGCAGGCCGGTGAGCTTCTCGACGAAGTCATCGCAGACCTCCGTGCCGGCGACGTCGCGGCCATCGGCAGCGCTACGCAGCGCAACTTCGACGGCCCACTTCAGAGCATCATTCCATGGGCCAGCAATCTCTACACCGAAAAACTCATCCACGAAGTCCGTGCCGCGTTCGGCAACGCCTTCTGGGGATTCTGGATGCTCGGCGGCATGTCCGGCGGCGGCATGGGTTTCATCTTCGATCCATCCCGTAAACCTGAAGCTCAAAACGCCCTCGGCCCGCTCATGCGCGAAGTCAGTCAGCGCCTTGCCGGTGGGGTACCGTTCGCCATGCAACCAGTCGTTTACGACTTCTCCGTCAACGAAAACGGCACTTTCGCCGAATTGCTCGCCGGTGAGTCTGCCATTCTTCCCGACGGCTATTACAATCTGATGCTGCCCACCCTTCTTCGCAAGGAACAGCGCATTCTCTCCGGCGGTGAACGTGCCGATCTTGAGCGCTTCAGCTTCCGTTGCCATGCAGCTGAGGGAGCCCAGAACCGGACCCGCACCTTCCTCAACCGTCTCCTGCCTCATGCCCAGAACGGCAGCGACCGCGGCGAAACACTCCAGTCTCTTCTCGCTCAGTACGGCTTCGATTCCATCCACCATGAACGAATTCAAACCGAGCTGCGCGCTGGTCAGATTGGCCTCGCACAGAATCGGGTTCCTGCTTCCGTCACCATCGAAGAAGTTTCGTCAGACAAAGTATTCGACGCCACCCGCGAAGTGGACGACCAACTCCGGAAACTCGGCGAAGAAGCACTCGCCTCCGGATCTGTCGCGGTCGTCACCCTCGCCGGCGGTGCCGGGTCGCGCTGGACTCACGGCGCAGGTGTCGTGAAAGGCCTCAGTCCCTTTTGCTGCCTCGCCGGCAAACATCGCACCTTCCTCGAAGTACATCTGGCCAAGAGTCGCCGCACCAGCCGCATCACCGGCTCACCGGTGCCGCACATCGTCACAACCAGCTACTTGACTCACGAGCCGACTGACAAACTTCTGCGTCTCGAGCAAAACTACGGCTACAAAGGCCCCTTGCACCTTTCGCCGAGCCGCAGCGTCGGTCTACGAATGATCCCCATGGTCCGCGACCTTCGTTTCGCGTGGGAAGCCACACCCCAGCAAATTCTCGACGCCCAGGCACAGAAGGTTCGCGATAGCTCACGCGCCGCGCTCATCGCCTGGGCACAGCAATGCGGGGAAGGCAGCGACTACACCGACAATCTCCCGCTCCAATGCCTTCATCCCGTAGGCCATTGGTACGAAGTGCCCAACATCTTCCGCAACGGCGTGCTTCTTAGAATCCTCGAATCACGTCCCAATCTGCGCTATCTGATGGTTCACAATGTCGACACCGTCGGCGCCGACCTCGACCCCCGCATCCTCGGTCGCCACATCTCAACCGGCTCCACAATGACAGTCGAAGTCATGACCCGTCGCATCGAAGATCGCGGCGGTGGTCTTGCCAGTGTCGACGGACGCATGCGCCTCGTTGAAGGCCTGGCGTTGCCATCCGAAGACACAGAGTTCCGCCTCTCTTACTACAACTCCAACACTTGCTGGCTCTCCATCGACGCGCTCCTCGGCGTCTTTTCGCTCACCAGAGCAGACCTGCCCGACGAACCCAAAGTCGCAGCCGCCGTTCGCGCCATGTCCGCACGCGTGCCCACTTACATCACCATCAAAGATGTAAAGAAGCGCTGGGGAGAAGGTCAGGAGGACATCTTTCCCGTCACTCAGTTCGAAAAGCTTTGGGTCGACATGACGGCGCTCGCGCAAATGAATTGCGATTACGTCGTAGTCCCACGCAGACGCGGCCAGCAGCTCAAAGAACCCGCGCAGCTCGACGGCTGGCTCCGCGACGGCTCCGCCGCCTATGTCACCAGCCTCTGCGACTTCGGCGATTGACCGACGCCCGCGGCCGATTACTCGTTCCGCAGCGCCACCATCGGCTCCACGCCCACCGCGCGCCGCACCGGCACAAGCGACGCCACTATTGCCGCAGCCGCAAGCAGTCCCGCAGCCGACAGCAGCATCACTGGATTCCACGGCTGCACTCCGAATAGCTGATCCTTCATCAGCTTTCCTGCCAGAATCGCCAGCGGAATCCCAATCCCCAGCCCGAGGCCGACCTGCCAGATCGCTCCCCGCAGCACCATCGAGATCACGTCCTTCCGATCCGCTCCGAGAGCCATCCTCAATCCGATCTCATTCGTACGCTGCTCCACCGTATAAGCCATCACTCCATACAACCCCACCGCCGCCAGCACAAGCCCCAGCAATCCAAACAGCGAAGTCAGCGTCGCAATCATGTTCTCCTGCTGAAAATCGGCGCTCACCACTTCGCTGTACGGATCCACGCCATAGAGCACCAGGTTCGGATCGACACTCGCAATCGCCTTCCGCACCTTCTCTTCCATCCCAGGAGGATCGCCCGGTGCCCAGACCACGATGTTGTAAAGGAAATGCGAAAACTTCTCACCCTCCTGTTGAGCCGGATCATCCCGGCGCACTGTCTGCAATTCTGAAACCCACGCCATCGCCCCAACTGGTTCCTTATAGTCGTGCGTCATGTACCGTATGTCTCTAGCTACACCCACAATTTCGTATGTCGACGCATATTTGATCCGCCCGAATCCAAAATGCTGACCTATCGGGTTCTGGCCTTTTAAGAACCGCTTCACAAACGCCTCGTTCACTACCGCAACCGTGCGCGTCGCGGCCGTATCGTCTTCGCTCAGCGCTCGCCCCATTGCCATCTTCGCGCCGATCGTTTCGAAGAACCCCGGCATCACCCGCACCCACCCCGCGCTCGTGTTTTCTTTCGGCCCCGGTTCGGGCTGGCCCTGAACGCGCACTCCCGAGTTCCAACTGTCGCCCGTCATCGGTGCATACAGCGCCGGCGACACCATCCTCACTCCCGGTATCGTCATCAAACCTTCATCGACTCGCCGGTAAACCTGCTCCATCTGCTCCGGCTTGTAGTTGCTCACCGTCGGATTGATCCACGCGATATAGCGCCCCTTCATTTCGAATCCGAATTCCTGGTGCTTCAGGTTGCGCAGGCTCTGGATCAGCAATGCCGCAGCCGACAGCAGCACAAGCGACATCGCTGCCTGCGCGATCACCAGCGCTTTCTGCGCCCACGTGCGCCCTCGACCCACCGAACGATTCGCTCCGCGTAGCGCCTCCACCGGATCTGCATGCGACGTCATCCATGCTGGAGCCGTTCCAAACACCACTCCCGTAAGGATCGAAAGACCCAGCGTAAACAGCAATACGCTCCACGACGGTTCAGCAGTCACTGGAACATAGTTGTTCGGCCCGCCGATCTGGAACGCAAGATGCAGAATCAGCCTCGTCCCGGCGTAAGCCACTCCAACTCCAAACGTCCCGCCGATCACAGCCAGCAGCACGCTCTCCACCAGCGCCCTGCGCACCAGTCTCAGCCGCGAGGCCCCCATGGCAACTCGCACCGAAGTTTGCGTCCGGTTCTTCAACCCGCGCGCCAGCATCAGGTTCGCCAGGTTCCCGCATGCCACCAGCAGCACGCATCCTGCCGCAATCAACAGCAGCTTCAGCCCATCCTCATACTGATCTCGCATCACTGCGACGCCCGCACCTCCCGGAACGAGGTGCAGCGTCTGCTTCTGCCAGATCTGCCTTTCGATCGGCTCCATGTCCGCCACATGACTGGCAAGCCAGTCATGCAGTTCCACGCGCAGCTTCGCCTCCAGTGCCGTTGGGCTAACACCCGGCCGAACTCGCCCCAGAATATCGAGATAGTTTTCGTTCGCACGCTTGATCCGTGACACCGGCCCGGCAAGAATGTCCTCGGCCGTAATCGGCAACCAGAAATCCGGCATTTGACTGCCGGAAAGCTTCGCGCCGTAAAATCCCGGCGGCGTCACCCCGATCACCGTGAACGCATGTCCGTTCAGTTGGAAACTCCCTCCCACCACCGACGGGTCCGAGCCGTACTTCATCTCCCAGGTTCGATAGCTCATCACCGCAACCGGCGTGGAGCCGATCTGGTCGTCAGCATCCGTCATCATCCTTCCGATCCACGGCTGAACGCCAAGAGTCCGAAAGAAATTGCCCGACACCTCCTGCCCGTTAAACGTCTGCACCTGCGCCTGTGATCCTGCCCGTCTCACCCCCAGCGGGGCATTCCCTGCCTGCAGCGCCGCCAGATCGACAAACTCCGGCGTGTGCGCCCGGAAATTCTTGTACGCCTCCCACGAGAACAGCGCGAAATCGCCATCAAATCCCTGCGAATACCCGCCCCAGTTGCAGCAGCGAATCTTGTCGCCAATCCGCCACAACTCTTCAGGCTTCGTCACCGGCAGCGACTTAAGCATCACCTGATGCACGAGAGTGAAGATCGCCGTTGTGGCTCCAATACCCAGAGCCAGCGTAATCACAACCGTTGCCGTAAACCCTGGTGCCTTCCTCAGTTGCCGCAGCGCGTCGCGAAAATCAGCCAGCATTCGTTTCTTCCTCGCCAGAAATCTGGAAATCCCCGGCTTTACAAGAGCACGATGCTCACCGTTTTAACACGGGCAGTTCTCTTCAAAATAGGAGAGTTACAGTCCGGTTTGATGTTCCATGCCTGTCCGAATCCCGGCTCCCGTGTTCAGAATCGCACACCGGTTCTTCGCCGCGGTTCTCTTTGAGAAACACCCAACCTACTCCACCCGCAACGCCTGCACCGGGCTGATCGATGCCGCGCGCCGCGCCGGAATCCACCCGGCCACCGCTGCCGCCACTAGCAATACCAGGATCGCGCCCGCCAGCACCCAGCCATCCACCGCCTTAATCTCATACAACTGCGATCGCACATATTTCACGCAGAACATCGCGGTCGGGACTCCCAGCGCAAGCCCCACAAGCGCCTGCGCCAACACACCGCGCATCACCATGGCAGTCACCTTGATGCGGGCCGCGCCCAGTGCCATCCGTATCCCAATCTCAGACGTTCGTCGCGCCACTCCATAGGCCGTCACGCCATACAATCCCAGTGTCGCCAGCAGAAGGGCCAATCCACCAAACAGCGTCGTCAATCGCGAAAGCAGCCGCGCCTGGTTAAACTGCCCCGCAATCTGTGCAGTAAACGTCTGGAACCTCACCACGCTCAAATTTGGATTGATCCCCGCCAGCGTCTTCCGTGCCAACTCTTCCATCTCCGGAACCGGCCGGTTCGTCTTCAGCACAACTGCGCCGGCGTACATGTTTTCGTCTTTGTCAATTGAATCGGGTGCGGCACTCAACGGACGCTGCAGCGGCGGTACAAAGTACATCATGTGATCCTTCCACGTCGCACTCTGATACGCCGTATCTTCCACAACCCCCACGATCTCCCAGTCGCCCGACGACTTCACGTCGCCGCCGAAATGCTGTCCGATCGGATTTTCCCCGGGCTTGAACAGTTGCCGCACGAACTCCTTGTTCACCACGGCCACGTGTGGTGCATCCACTGTATCCTGCGTCCGGATTCCACGGCCACTCACCACCCGCGTTCCCACGGAATCGAAATAGTCGGCATTGACTTTGATGTACGAAGCAATCGCATTGTGCTCCGGCTTTCCCTGAACCTGCACTCCCCATCCGTTGTTGTTATCTTCCATCGGCGTATAGCTTGTGATTCCCACCTTCTCCACACCCGGCAGCGCATGAAAGCGCTCTTCAATCGCCCGGTACAACTCTCCTACTTGTCTTTGCGAATATCCCGCCGTCTGCGGATTGATATGCACGATGTACCGATTCACGGGGTCGAGTTTCAGGTCGATATGCTCCAGTTTGCTGAGGCTCTCTGCAAACAGACCTGCGCACACAAGCAGCACCAGCGACAGCCCCGCCTGCACCACCACCAGCACGCGTTGAAGCAAAGTCGCGCCCCCGGCAACCGACCGTACCCCGCCGCGCAATGCATCCGCGGGTTCTGCCTTCGATGCCAGCCATGCCGGTGCAACCCCGAACAAAATCCCTGTCAGCAACGACAACCCAAACGCGAATCCCAGGACCGAAACAGATGGACTGGCGTTGATCGGTACATCTGACGCACCCGGAAACGCCATCGCCAGCAGCATTCGCGTGCCCGCATAAGCCATCGCTAATCCCGCGACTCCACCCGCGCCCGCCAGCAGCACGCTTTCCGTCAGCAGTTGCCTGACAATGCGACCTCGCCGCGCGCCCAGCGCGGTGCGCACATTGATCTCCGCCTTTCGCGCCATGCCCCGTACCAGCAGCAGATTCGCCAGGTTCGCGCACGCAATCAGCAGCACAATCCCCGACGCGGCCATCAACATGCGAAGCTGTTTGTCATAACCTTGCTGCAACGACTGGATGCCTCCACCGCCGGGCGAGAGTACTACGTGAATTTTCTTGAGTTTTTGCAGGCCTTCCGGCGAATTGAAGTAAGACGTTGCGGCCAGTTGCTGGTGCAGCAGAGTATTCACCTTCTGCTGCAGCATCCCGTTCGAGACTCCCGGCTTCACCCGTCCGACCATATAAAGCCACTGCTGCATGGTGTTGTGCACATATGCCACATTTGCAATTCCCGGCATCGATTCAATCGGAAGATAATACTCGGGCGGCGAAGGCAGCAGCCGGTCCCCATAGAATCCTGCCGGCGCAATTCCCACCACCGTCACCGGCTTGGTATTCACTCGGAACGTGCTTCCTACAACACTTGCATCGCTGTTGAATCGCGTCTTCCAGGTCTCGTAGCTCATCACCGCCGTGAAGGGCGCGCCTGCTACATCATCGCGGTTCTCCAGCACCCTCCCCACTGCCGCATTCAGTCCGAACATCCTGAAGTAATTCCCGGAAACAAACTCCCCCATCACCGAGCGTGGGGTGTCGCTGCCCCCATCCATTCGCACGATTACGGGCCGATACGCGAAGCCCGCCTGCATGGCCGCCAGTTCTTCAAACTCCGGCACATTCTTCCGCAGGTACTCATAACTGTCTGTCGAGAAAAACGAATACTCGCCGTTATCCTGCCAGCCGATTCCCACGCAGCAGTTGTTATCGTTCCCTAGCCGCACCAGCGTTTTCGGGTCAGCAACCGGTAGACTCTTCAGCATTAACGCATTGATGAGTGTGAATATCGCCGCATTCGCGCCGATCCCCAACGCCAGCGTCAGCACCGCCACCGTGGTGAACACCGGCGACTTCCGCAGCATCCGTACCGCAAAGCGCATGTCCTGCCATATCGTCTCGATCCACGGCAGTCCCTTCTCCGCGTGATACTGCTCCCGGACTGCGTCCGCCGCACCCCACCTGATCAACGCCTGTCGGCGTGCTTCAGCCGGATTCATTCCTGCCCGCAGATTCTCTTCGGTCTGCATCGCAACATGCTCTTGCATCTCTTCGCGTAGCCGCTGTTCGCCGCTTCGGCCGGTGAAGAAGTTCGTCATCCGCATCCACATCCGCCTCAGTGGCTTCATCAGAGTTCCTCCGCCTTGGCCGCAAGAAACCGCGCCATGATCTCCGTCGTCTGCTGCCAGTCCTGAACTTCGCTCTGCAGTTGCCGTCGGCCAGATCTCGTGAGCTTGTAATAACGCGCCCTGCGATTGTTCTCCGAAGCGCCCCAGTCCGACTCGATCGAGCCCTCCTGCTCCAGCTTGAGCAGCAGTGGATACAGTGTCCCCTGATTTACAGACAGCAGATCCCCGCTGATCTGCTCGATCCTTCGTGCGATGCCCCATCCATGCAAGGGGCCAAGCACATCCAGCGTCTTCAACACCATCAACGCCAACGTTCCCTGTTTTACATCCGTCTTTTCACTCATCTCAGTTGACCTTTAGGTTCCCAACAGAAGACTTACACACTTCCTTTTGGAAGACAACAGGGAAGTGTTACCGTCCGTCACAAATCCGCCCGAGCCCGCCGAACTCACTCGGCGGCTAGAATTTGCAAACTGAAGATTGGTTCAGAATGCCGTCGTAAGACGAAGAAACAAACTCCGAGGCGGTCCAATCGCATTTCCCGAAAACAATCCGCCGAAATCGATCACATCGAGCGTGTCGTTCAGGTTTTGCCCATCCAGCTGGAGCCGCACATTTACCTTGTCAGCGTGATACACGTCAGCTCCGGCCGACGCGCTTACTTGAAGCGTTGGCAGAATCCGGCCGCGATCGAAATTGATCCGATCCAATACCTCTCGCCCATACTGCGCGAGCGCGGTTTCGGGATCCCCATCGAATTCAAACGGAAGCCCGGAGTCGTACTGCATTCCCCCCGCCATCCAGAATCGCGGATGAACCTGGTAGCGAACTTGTCCCCTGGCTGTGTTGCGCTGATCCTGCGTGGAAGGAAAATGGCCCGTGAGATTTGTTGCTGCCTCCGTCGCCGTATCCCCAAGGAACAGCCCGCCCGTCACCGGATTCCACGAGTTCCCAACCTGGTACGAGTAGCTGAGAAACCCCGAAAACTTGCGCCACTCGGGAACATCGACCTTCCCCTCCGCGCCATAGACGATCGCCTTCCGAAACGAGATCGGGAAACTGATGCCAGTGTTCTCGATCTGATCGTCGTCGGCGAAATTGTTCACCACTCGCCGAAAGTAGTTCACATCCAGCTTTGCCTTGCCGAGAACGCTCTGTGTCAGACCGCCCTCGAAGTAATCGCCAACAGACGGTTCCACCGGCAGGCGCAGGAATGCAGAAGGATCCAGCGACTCGATCTGCCTCGAACTCGACAGCAGAATGTTCTGCGACGACGGTGTCTGGAATACCCGATCGTACGAAAAATGCAGAATCGAGTTTGTCGAATCGAAATATCTCGAAATCGCAAGCCGTGGCTGCACGCTTTGCCGATTCACAAGCACCTGATAGTGGTCCCACCGCAGCCCCGCGTTGATCGACCACTTGCCCACATGAATCAGATCCTGAACAAAAACCGACTGCTCCAGGTCCGGCCTCTCTCCCGCAAACCCAAACGTAGATGCCGTTCCCTCATCGAATCGAGTTGGATCGGTTATGTTGTAACTCGTATTTTCGTGAAGCAGCGTGTTGTCGGACTCAACTCCTGCCTTCCACTCATTGCGTCCTCTACTCGCGGTGACTGACGCCCTGAAGTACCCCTCGCGAAACCGGTTGTGCTGAAACACCTGCACTGGAGTTGACTCCGGATTCGAATTGAAGTCATTCGCGTTGTCGCGCACCATACCCGCAAACCTTGCCAGTGTATTCGCTGAAAACGTGTGCTCATAGGCCGCGATGCCCATCGTCTCGATGTTGTCCGCCGTCTGCCGCTGGCCCGCAGCCTGCTGGATCTTCTCGTTCGGTATGTCATAACGAGACAGCTCATGCCGAACCGTCATGCTCATCCGATCGTTGCTCGTCAGATCGCGCTCATAACGTCCTGAGAAGTCTCCAAGCGTTCCGCTATTCGAATAATTCTGCGGAACTACTGGATTGAGATAGTGATCCGTCATGCTCCCGCTCGCACTGCCGCCCAATGTGTTCTTGCCCGCGGAATACTGTCCATGAGCAAATGCGCTCGCGCTGTTGAAGCTCCCTCCTGCCAGGCCAACGTCTCCGTGCAATCCTGGCTGCGCGTTCCGCTCCGTATTCACCTCAACCACGCCGCCCATCTTCCGGCCGTATTCCGCGGGAATCCCAGCCGTATAAATACTGAGCGACTGCACATCATCGGCTTCAATCTCCGGCCCGAAGCTCGGCGACCGGTTATCCGTCAGCGGAATCCCATCCACAACGAATTGCGTCTGATTCTCGGATCCACGCGGATGCAGTACCGCGTTTCCTTCATAAAGCCAACCCGGTTGTGAATTCACCAGGTCCGCCAACGAGCGGCCGGGTATCGACCCAAGCCGTCGCTGAATAAACGATGTTCCCACCTGGTCCACACTTCCAGGCTGTTCGGGATCGACAAGTGTGTTTGCGGCCTGCACCGAGATCGTTTCCTCAACCGTTGCGAGTTTGAGCGAGACCGAGCGTCGCATCGGTATGCTCGAACGGATCGCGACCGTCTCTCTAATCGACGCGAATCCTGCCTGATCAACCTGCAGTTGATAGATCCCATAGGGAAGACGCGCAACGTCAACATTTCCCTGTTTATCCGTCTCCAGATCGGCACGGTACTGATTGGCCTCACTCAGCAGATGGATGGTCGTCTTGACCCCACGGCCTGATGGATCGGTAACCTGAAGGCGCAATTCGCCATGATTCCCCTGGCCGGAAACCGCAACAGAAACAAGGCACAGCAAAAATATGTACACCTTCAACAACTTCGCATGGCTGACGCTTAGTTTCTTTCTGGTCATTCGATAGCGTGCTCGGGGAAAAAGGGCCTTACTCTACTTGAATGTTCCAGAGTCCTATAGGTTGTTCCTCCATCTCAAATAGTGGCTCTGGATTTGATCCCAGAATGGATCTGAGGCTGGACAGGCCACCGCCGCCACTTCGCCGCCGGTAGACATACTCCCGTCGCGCAAGTAGCATGCTTCCATCTGGATGGTCGAGACCCCACATCGCCAGGACCGCATCGATCCGCTGCGCATACCTCTGTATCTTGAGAACCTGGCAGGTGATCTCCGCCATGCGCTGCGGCAGCTTTGCCGCGCTCCTGCTTTGCCCGCAACGGTGCTTCTCACGCTTGTCTTCGGCATCGGTGCGAATCTCGCCGTCTTCCAGCTTCTCTACGCGGTGATCCTTGCCGAGTTGCCCGTTCCTCATCCGGAACAAATCGTCAGAGTCCACGCGGCCCGCACCCCTTTCGATCAGAGCTGGACCGTCTCATATCCCGCCTATCAGCGTCTGCGCGCCGCCACTCCCGAGATTCCCCTGATCGCCACCGCGTGGGCAGAAGACGCCAAGCTCGAGTTCCCTGGCCGCCCCTCGATCGACGCCTCCCTCGCGCCTGTCTCGGACAACTACTTCAGCGGGCTTGGCGTCGCTCCTGCAGCGGGCCGATTGTTCGTCCAGGCCGATGAACGTATGGGCCAGGATGAGTGGCCGGCCATCCTTCGCTACGATTTCGCACGCAACACCTTCGGATCCGCGCAGCAGGCTGTTGGCCGCCACATCCTCCTCAACCGTCGCGCCTTTGTTGTGATCGGCGTCGCGCATCGGAAGTTTCTCGGCGATACAACCGGACGCGCTCCAGACATCTGGCTGCCGCTTGCGTTGCAATACACCGGCGCATTCAGCTTTCCATGGGATTCGCTCGGGCCGGGCCACGATGTATCCCTCGCAAAACCCTGGTATAACCAGCCCACGATCTTCTGGCTCTCGCTCACCGCGCGCATCCCGCCAGAACGCCGCGCCGCAGTGCTCGCGCATTGGGATCAGGCCTTTCGCGGCGATCGAGAACTCATGACCGCGGCCACTGCCGTCCCGGCACTCAAGGCCTCACTTTTGCGCGTGAAGACCACCGTAGCGCCGCTCAGCGACAACGGCATGAGGAGAAGATTTGCAGGTCCTCTGACGCTGCTCATGGCGCTTTCTGTTTCTATCTTTCTCGTCGGCTGTCTCAATCTCGCCAATCTCCAGTTTGCGCGTCTCCAGGCCCGAGCGCATGAGCTCAGCCTTCGTATGGCGCTCGGTTCAGGCAGTGCTCGGCTTATTCGTCAAATCGTTCTTGAAGATGCGCTGCTCGTAGCTGTCGGCTCCGTGTGTGCGTTCGTTCTTGGCCGTGTTTCCAGCGGAATTCTAGTACGCTGGGCTTCCAATCGCGACTCCCTCTTCGCTTTGGATCTGCACCCGAACTTTGCGGTTGCGGCCCTTGGCGTCGGACTGATGTTGCTGTCGCTGCTCTGCTTCAGCATCCTTCCGGCGGCAATCTTCATGCGCACCGGCGTTGCTCACACCGCTGGGTCACGCGCTAGAGTTTCAGGGATCTCTCAAACTGCACGCCAACGCCTGCGCTCCAATGCGCTTCTTGGCGCCCAGGTCAGTCTCTCTCTTTTGCTTTCCACCATGTCGGCGTGTTTCGCTGCCACGCTGGTGCACTGGGAAACAGTCGATGTCGGCATGGATCGTGAGCATGTGCTGATCGTCCGTCCAGAGCTGCATGAACCTAGGTACACCACCCATCCTGAAATGCTGCCCGGACTTTATAGCCGCATACAGGATCGACTGCAGACACTTCCCGGCGAACGCAGCACCGCCGTGGCGATGTGCGGCGGCATTCACTGTGGCTGGATCACGGCTCTCTACGTGCATGGCCGCAGTGATCTCACGGACGGTCAGGTACATGGACAGGAAGATCATGTGGGCCTCGGCTTCTTTACCACGCTCGGCATCCCAATTTTGCGTGGCCGCGATTTCACTTCCACCGACACCGCAACGACGCAGCCTGTTGCGATCGTTAGCCATGCGTACGCGCGTCAGCTCTTTGGGGATACAGATCCGATTGGCCGATGGGTTGGTTATGAGCCGGCGCCAAACGATTGCAAATTTCTGATCGTCGGTGAAGTGGCCGATGCCCGTGTGAACGGTGCGCAGCGCGAGGCTCCGCCCATGGTTTACATGGACATCAACCAGAATCCTGCGCCGGTAAACAGTATCCGGGTGCGTGCCGTGGGCGATCCGCGCGAGCTTATGAATAGCGTCCGCCAGGCCCTGCATGACGTTGACCCTGCTCTGACTATTAGCGAGATCGTGCCGTTGGCGACGGAGCTGAATGGCGACCTCGGCACGGAGAAGCTCCTTGCACAGCTTGCGGGCATCTATGCGAGCCTCACGCTGTTGCTCGTTGCGATTGGGTTTTATGGCGTGATGTCATCGCACACCGCGCGTCGCAAATCTGAATTCGGCATCCGCCTTGCGCTTGGAGCCACGCGGCATCATATCGCGCTGCTCATCCTCGGTCAGTTCGCGCGCATCCTCCTCGCCGGCATCCTTCCCGGAGCGGTCCTTTCCATTCTCGCCATGAGAACCGCCGATCACATTCTCTACGGGTCCGTCAGCGCAAATTCAGTCGCAATCATCGCCGCAAGCCTCGTTCTCGCGTTCGCGGGAACTGCTGCCACCCTTCTTCCTGCTCGCCGCGCAGCATTCTCAGATCCGCTCGAAACACTGCGCGGCGAATGATCTTATAACTTCTCCGGCGATGCCAGGCGAAATGGTTTCCCTCTCAGCGATTCCCATTGGGCCGCAACGGGCTGCCCGTCTCCTGCGTCGGCATCGTCTGCGGTGCTGGTAGCTGCGGTGGCGGCGCACGTTAAGATTTGCGAGGCTGCTTAGAGTCCGACTGCAACCTGCTGCGTGAATCTGCGGGGCTCCTTCACAGGGGACAGGATTCGCTCCAGCGTCCGCAACACGCGCTCGTTGCCGGCTCGATCTTTGATCGCAATTCTCAACGCGCGCTCACCCATCTGGCTACCCATGCTGGCGACATCCCTCAGAAAGACACCGGCGTCTCTTGCTGCATCGATCACACTGCCGGCGCTCGGCTGAGAATCATCGAGATGGAACATCAGGAAATTTGCTTCACCACCAACAATCTCCTGAACTCCCAGAGCGCGCAGCGCTTCCTCCACCTCGGCACGCAGCAGATGTGTTTGCCTGTACCGTTCCTCGTAGTATGCAGAGTCTTCGAGCGCGCGAACCGCCGCCACCTGGGAAGGCAGACCGATAACCCACGGCGGCGTGATGGTCTCAAGCTCTGCAAGCTGGCGCGGAGACGCGCACAAGTAGCCCGCGCGCATCCCGCTGAGCCCATACGCCTTTGACATGGTCTTGCAGACAACGATGTTGTCCCTATTCGCAGCAAAGGCTTCCAGAGACTCCGCCGCGCTGACATAGTCGATGTATGCCTCATCAATCCAGACACGCGTCTGAGGCGGCACTCCTGCCAGCACCTTCTCCAACTCAGCTCGTGCAACATGTCTGCCCGTCGGGTTATTCGGATTCACGAGCACTACGAGATCGAAGCCCTCGCCAATTCTCCAGGCAAGCTCGCCCAAATCGACCTTGTATCCGTCGCTCCGTGAGAGTGTCAGCCTCTCCACCCGGCATCCGATCACCTTCTCGAGCACATGCTGGTACTCGCCGTACGTCGGGTCGAGGATGAGAACGCTCGATTCCCGATTGAGCCAGTGCTGGAACGCTCTGTAGATCAGATCCGACGACCCTGCGCCGGGTAGGATATTCGTGGATCGTATTCCGCGATGCAGAGCGATCGCCTCCCGCAAGCCCTCGCACTGCGTTGGCGGCGAAGTTCGCATCAGCCAGGGAAGGTGCTCCTCGAATGTGGCAAACACGCGGGGCGAGGGCGGAAACCACGCATCCAGAACGTCAGCGTTCACAATCTCTTCACGGCGAAAGAGCGTTTCGAATCCCGCTCCAATCGCATCAAAGAATGCTCCTCCATGAAAACAGCAGGAGTTCTTCGAGAACGGGAAGTCCATCTCAAAGTCGACCCGCTCACCGAGCCGCTCAATCTTTGCTCGATGCTGCACCGAGAACTGCTGCAGGTGCGATACGGTCGTCATCATCAGCTCGTAAGAGACTGATCCGGAAACGATCCGGCGTCCCAGAAGCTGCGCGCCGAAGCTCTGATAGATGCTCAGGACCTCATCGCGGCCCATGGCAATGATCTGTTCGCCGCCATGCTCTTCGATCCAACGGAAAGCGCCGTACATCAGGTACGAAGCAATACCGCTGTTCCGGTGAGCGGGGGATACCGTAAGCACCCTCACTTCGTAGGTGCGGTCATCGAGCAGGATGGGCAATTCATCTCGATCGAGATACTTCTCGATGGAGTAGCGGCCGAGTTCGGGCGGGGTGATGCTGATAAAGCCTGCCAGTTCGCCAGAAATGGTCGCGACAATGTACGTATTGCCCTCATCAAGAGTGTCGGACAATATGCCGTCTTGCCGAACCTCGTACTGCCCAAGCTCAGCGGCGTAAATGTCGTGCCGGAGACGGTAGATCAGGGAACGATCCTCTTGCCTTGCCAGTGCGATGCTTACTCTTGCCGGATTCTTCTTGGACACCGAGCGTCCCCTTCCGTTCGTTTTCAACGCGTTTGCACATGCCAAGAATATGTTGCGTGCCAGGCCAGGACCATGTGAGTTGTGGCACTTCCGAGAGTGCTCGGATTCAATCAAGAAAAGGCCGGGGGAGGATACACCCCGACCCCGGCCACAATTTCACCGATTGACTTGAACCAACCGGCAACTACGTCTTCAGCAACTCCCATTGGGCCGCAACGGGCTGCCCGTCTCCTGAGTCGGCATCGCCTGCTGTGCCGGCAATTGTGGCGGCGAAAACCCCACCAGGTTCCCCGCACATTCTGTGATCGTCCCTCCCAGCGCGGTACTAGGCGTAGGCAGTGAGGGAACCGACGTGTCCACCTTGCTGAAGTTGAACGCCGTCGTCATGTCTCCCACATTAGCCCTGCGCCATGCCGAGAGGTTCGGCACCTCTGCCCCAAACCGGGTCTCCAGGAACCGCAGCAACGAGGTGTGATCGAACACATCCGACGACACCAGTCCTCCCCTCGTGAACGGCGACACAATAATCATCGGCACACGAAATCCCAGCCCGATCGGCCCTGTAATCGCCGGATTCCCCTCCAGCGACGGGTCCGGCACCGGTGGGACCGTCAGGTATTCGCCCGCGGTTCCTGGAGGCGCGGTCGGCGGCGGCACATGATCAAAGAACCCACCATTCTCGTCGTAGGTGATGAACAGCACCGTCTTCGCCCATGCCGCCGGATTTGCCGACAGCGCCGACACCACGGTCGACACCGTCAATTCCCCGAACAGCGCCGGCGATGGTGGATGGTCTGAATCAATGACCGAAGGAATAATCCACGAGACCTGCGGCAAATTCCCCGACGTTGCGTCCGCCACAAAGTCCGTCGGAAACTGCGGCCCGAACGCATTCTTGAACAGCACCCCCGCCGGATCCTGAAAGTTCTTGAAGTAGGGCAACACGTTGTCGCTGTAGACGCCGTTCAGCACATTCTGGTCAGGCGAGTTATACACCTTCCATGAAACTCCGCGCGTCTGCAGTTGTTCCGGCATCGTCGTGTACGTCAGCTTCCCGATCATCGACGCCCTCGTCGATACCAGCGTCTGCACAATCGGTCCACCGTTCTTCCCATCCGGGTCGATCGACGCCGCCATCGAGTACAACCGGTTCGGATCCGTCGGCCCGATCACCGAGCAGAAGTAGTTGTCGCACAGCGTGAATGCATCCGCCAGCGCATAGTAGTAGGGCAGATCCGCGCGCGCATAGTACCCCATTGCCAGCACTGCGTCATTCGCATTGATGGCCAGCCGCGAAGTGACGAAACCGTCCATCTTCCCGCCATCCCAGCTCTGGTGTTGCGGAACCCAGTCATGCGTAATGTCATGCGTACACGCCGCATTGGTCGTGGTCGTATCCAGGTGATACGGCAGCAGCGCTCCCACGGGCGCGCTCGAAGTGTTTGAGGGGTACGGCTGGTTGTATACCGCGCTCTGATCGTTGAATCCGCGTACTCCCTTGTATGTACCGAAGTAGTGATCGAAAGACCGGTTCTCAAGCATCATGATCACCACGTGCTCGATATCCGTCAGCTTCCCGCAGGAACTGGTGCCGGGAATCCCGACCGTTCCGCCGCCCTTCGCGCCGCAACCCGGAATCAGCGATCCCGCCAATCCAGCGGCGCCTGCTATCGCTCCCGTTCGCAGTAGTTCCCGTCGTGAAAGCCTCTTCATAGCCATATCGACGGTTGGATGCCGATTCGGACAGCCTCGGCTTCAACAACCCTTTCAATCCGCACTGCAGAGGACTTAACTCACCACGACAGCCTCAGCAGCGAAGTCGCTTGCCGCGGCAACTCCATCTCAATCGCCACCTCGCCATCGTTCACATCTATCCATTCCGGCGATCTCAACATCTCCAACTGCCCCGCCTCCTTCAGCCGCGCATACTGCTCTTCCGTCGGTGCCTGTGGCGACCCCATCCCCTTCCAAATCGTGTAGGAATCGCTGTGCGTCTCGTCAATCCGATAGTGCTGCAGCAGCACACGCGTCACGCCCGCCGGAATTTTCCCCACCCTCACCTTCACATGCGCTCCCGCAGCCTGCAGATCATCATCGTGATAGTTCCACACCATCACCGCCGCCTGATGTTCTGCCTTGGTTGCCATCGCGTCTACGTCGGCCGCGCCCCGGACCCCGCTTTGAAGAATCTCGTTCAGTGATACTCGCCCGCTGCTGCTCGCCTCCACGCGATCGCCCGCCATCAGTCCCGCCATCCGGAAGACACTCAATACCGGCTTGTCGATCCCATTCGTTGCCAGCGTCCTGAAACCCTCGAAGTACTCCTTCCCCTCAAACTCGAACGACCAGGACAGCATCCCCGCGAGGTTCACGTGCGTTGCATCCTGCAGGTCGAACAAACCCTTCATAGCCGCCGCCGTATAAGTCGCATACAGCGGCCCGTTCCGATACGCATTCGCCGGGTTCACCTTCATCGAACACGCCGCGCACCCCTCGGGATCAGCCTCGCTCAACACGATGGGCAGTTTCCTCAATCGCGGATACTTCGCCACAATCTCAAATCCTGCCTTCGCCGCCTTCAATTCCGCCGCAAGCCCCATCCGCACATGTCCATCCACTGTTTCAGGATGTCCCTTCGGATGGAATGAGATGAAATCCAGCGGCACCGTTTTCCCGTCCGCCGCACTCTTCTCGTTCAGGCAATGCCGCAGGAAGGCATCGAGGTATGCCGAAGCCTTTTCCGATCCCGGCCCCGTCGTCGACGGCCCGCCCACCTTCGCCTCCGGCAGTGCCGCCCTCACACCTGCAACTGCATAGTCGTACAGCTTCAGATACTCGGCCTCCGTCCCGTGCCAGTAGATAATGTCCGGCTCGTTCCAAACCTCGAAGTACCACGTCTTCACCCGCTCTCTTCCATAGCGCTGCACAAGATGCTCGGTGAACCTGCGAACCAGTTCGCCCCACATCGCATAGTCTTTCGGCGGATTATTCGAAGACCCTCCCATCGTCGCCTTCGGATAATGAAGCTGATACTCGCCAATACCCTGCACCTCCGCCGCGAGGTCTTTCGGCATGAAGCCTAGCTCCACAAACGGCCGTACACCATCCTTCTGGTACTCATCAAATGTCTGATCCGTAATCGTGAAGTCGTAGACCGGCTTCCCATTCGCATCCAGCGAGAACACATTCGACGAGCTCCACTTCAGCTCCGCTACCCCGTTCCCAGAAGTCAACAAATGATGCGCGCGGATGTACACCGGCTCGGGACTCAAATCGTGCAGCTCGCGCAACAGTTGCTTGCCGTACTTCATCGTCGTGTAGTTCGACTCGTCGTATCCGAACCACCTATAGATCGGCGTGTATGGCCCGACCGTCTTTGCTAGATCGACTCGAATATTCACCGCATCAGCAGAGCCACCCTGAGCGGCTCCCATGGAGACGACTATCGATCCCAACACAACGCAAACCAGAATTGCTCTCGTCACCTTCAATCCCTCACCACCGAATTCACGCCGCCATTCGTCACATCAGCACCTTAAACCCTTGACTCTTCTTTCAAGGCATAATATCATTATGCCTATGTCTGTTAGGCCTAAAGAGGGAATGCCTCCCGGCGCGCTTCCCATGCTCATCCTCCGCGTGCTTCAATCCAGCGAGCTCCACGGTTACGCCATCGCCCAGCGGATACACGTTCTCTCCAGCGAAGTACTCGCCGTTGAAGAGGGCCTCCTCTATCCCACCCTTCAGAAAATGCTGCTCAAAGGCTGGGTCACAGCCGACTGGGGCACCTCTGAGACCAATCGCAAAGTCCGCTTCTACCGGCTCACTCCGACAGGCCGCGCTCAGCTCAAGGCCGAAATCGCCGGCTACGACCGAGCCACACAAGCCATTCAGGACATACTTCGCACCGCATAGGAGACTTCCCCATGGGCGAACTCTGGCGCCGCATCTCATATCTCTTCAACCGCCGCCGTCTCGACGACGAGCTCGAGTCCGACATGGCATTCCACCGCGAGATGACTGCCGCCGCAGGCCGCTACAACTTCGGCAACACGCTCCGCATGCGCGAACAGTCCCGCGAAGCCTGGGGCTGGACCTGGCTCGACCGCCTCATGCAGGATCTCCACTACGGCGTCCGCATCCTCGCCCGATCTCCCGGATTCACTATCATGGCCGTGACTATCCTCGGCATCGGAATTGGCGTCAATATCGCGGCCTTCAGCTTCTTCAACATGGTCGCCCTAAAGCCAATTCCAGTGCGCGACGCCGAATCCATCGTCCGTCTCGAGCGCCGCTCCCTCGATTCCTACACAAGCGAAATGGCCTATCCATCCTTCGCCTTCTATCGCGACAACGCACGAAGCCTATCCGCTGCGATGGCAGTGCTCGGAGTTCCTCCCATGCAGATCGACGACGATCTGCAGCCCACCAGCGTCTCTTTTGTCACGCCAAATTTCTTCACCGAACTTGGCACGCCTGCAGCATATGGTCGTCTCTTTACTCCCTCGCTCGACAACTCGCCAGCCGCGCAGCCATCAGTGATTCTGAGCTACGAGGTGTGGCAGCATCGCTTCTCGGGCGATCCCTCGATCATCGGTCGTACCATTCGAATCAGCAAACGTCCCGCAACAGTGATCGGCATTCTCCCCTATGACTTTGCCAGCCTCGGTGGTCGGGGCCCTGATATCTGGATGCCTATGGCCCAGCAGCCCTATTTCATCCAAGGCAGCAAGGTCCTCACTGACTGGAGAGACTCCTCCGTCCGCATGTGGGGCCGTCTCGCTCCCGGCCTAACCGCAAAAGTGGCGGAGCAGGAACTGCGTGGTCTAACGCACCAGCTACAGAAGCAGCACCCCGAAGCTGTCTGGGACGAGAACGAATTTCTTCAGATTTCGCCCGGCAGTCATCTCCAGGTGATGCAACCTCGAATGTATGAGGTTGCGGGCATGGTGGGTGTGCTAACTCTTCTCATCCTCGCCGTCTCCTGTGCAAACCTCGGAGGCCTGATGCTTGCGCGGGCCGTTGCGCGCGAACGTGAGATGAGCATTCGTATCGCCATCGGTGCCAGCCGCGCGCGAATTCTCCGCCAGCTCTTTACCGAGAGCCTTATGCTCGCCTCACTCGGATCCGCCGCAGGCCTTGCTTTTGGCTACGTGGTGATGCGCGTGCTTCTCTCCTTCCCCAATACGCCCCGTTGGCTGAGCGCAATGCCAGACTGGCGCGTCCTGTTGTTCGCCGCCGTCCTGACCTTTCTCGCGGCTACTTTCTTCGGTCTTGCTCCGGCTCTGCAGATCGCCCGCCAGCGTCAACACAAAACCATCGTCCGCCAGTTCCTCGTTGCCGCGCAAGTTGCCGCAAGCTGCGTGTTGCTCATCGTCGCCGCGCTGCTCGTCCGTGCAACACAGCATGTCATCTACACCGATCCGGGCTTCGGTTACGAGCAACTCCTCTCCATCGATCCACAACTGGGCAAGCACGGCTACTCCCCTGAGACAGCTCGCGCATACCTCCAGCATATGCAGACCCGCCTCCACTCCGTCCCCGGAATCACCTCTGTTTCGCTCGTGAAGCTGCCTCCCATGGGACACATTGTCTCGAACAGCAATACCGAAATCAACGGTCACAACGTCACGCTCTATCCCAACTGGGTTGAGCCTGGCTTCTTCTCCACCATGGGAATCCCCATGAAGACGGGCCGAACCTTCATTCCCGGCGAAAAGCACGCAGTCGTCGTCAGCGAATCCTTTGCGCGTCAACAGTGGCCCGGTCAGAACCCTCTCGGTAAGCAGATCGGCGAGGGCGATACCAAGGACACAGTGATCGGTGTTGCCGGCGATGCCCACATCAATGCCCTCAATGACGACGATGCCGCTGAGCAGTACTGGCCGGCGAAGGCTGACGACATGCCCGGCATGGTTGTCATCGCCCGCGCCGCTGGCGAGCCCGGTTCCTTCACGCCTGCCGTGAAGTCCATCAGCGAAAGCCTGGATCCTAAAGCATTGCCAGAGATCCGCCAGATCAAACTGCTCTATCGCGAAAACGTCTCGCAGCTCGAAATGATTGCAACCGCCGTGAGCGCAATCGGAATCGTCGCCGTGGCCATGGCCGGTTTCGGTCTCATTGGTCTTGTTGCATTCACAGTCTCGCAACGCACAAAAGAGATCGCCATCCGCATCGCTCTCGGTGCCAATCCCGTCGCAGTTCTCTCGGCCGTACTCCGCCAGTTCTCATGGCCCGTGATACTTGGCCTGGTCATTGGAACCACCGCAGCAGCTCTCGGCTCGCGTTTGCTCCGCGTCGTGCTCTACGGCGTCAGCAACCTGGACCCCATTGGCTATGCTTGCGCGCTCGTCGTTCTCTCGGCGATCGTTGCTGTCGCCGGACTTCTCCCGGCTCACCGGGCGCTTCGCCTCGACATAGCACGCACGCTGCACTACGACTAGCGCCTGGCGCTTTGTCGCATACTGCCTAGCTCCTCGCTGGATGTTAAACTCCGGCGAGGAGAGGCATGAGAGCGACTGCAATCGAGTTCCGTCTCCGCATGGCGATCAACGCCGCCATCATCATCCTCGGCTTCTGGTCGCCGTGGATCGAAGCCTGGGGCGTTGGCAAGCGCATCCCGCTCGTTGAGTGGCTCGCAATTCAGCTCAGCCGTCTCGGAATCGCATCGTTCAGCATCGCAACGGATGCGCTCGTGATCATCGCGCTGCTCGTCGCGCTAGCCGCGGCCGCTTTTCGCATCTCAGGCACCGCCTACCTGGGCCCCGGCACCGTAAACAACATCAACATGATTGCAGGCACCGTTGTCGCCGACGGACCCTATCGCTTCCTCCGCAACCCGCTCTACCTTGGTCTGTGGTGCATGGTCGCCGCAATCTCATTTCTAATGCCCGCCACAGGCGCTGTATTCGCCATCGTGCTGGAAACCCTGTTTATGATCCGACTCACGCTCGGCGAAGAATCGTTTCTTGGTGCCCGCCTCGGAGAGCAATACCAGGCCTATCTGCGTGCTGTGCCGCGTTTCATCCCGCGCCTCCGCGGTGCACCTGCCGGCAGCGGCATCAAGCCTCTCTGGCTTCGAGCCTCTCTGGCAGAACTGACTTCCATCGGCGTCTTCGTCGCAATCATCGTCTTCTCGCGCAACTACGACCTGGCATTGGCTGGGCGAATCATTCTCGTCTTCTTCGGCGCTTCTCTCGTCGCACGCGCATTTCTGCCCGGAGTCGTCATCAGCTCCGAGCCAGAGAAGTAGCTCCGCGTTTTCCCAACCTGCCCAGATGCGTGAATCCAAATCCGTCTGAGTACTTCAGTCCGTACCCCAGCAGACGGTCCACCCCAATGTGATTCACCCAGATCAGCACAAACGGCAGCAACACATTCGCATGGAGCAGCAATCCAAGCAGTCCTAATACTCCCGGCAGCAGATACGTATGCGCAGCGTTGTAGATCCGCGCTCCCAGGCAAGGCCGCCTCAGATATCCGACCATCGAGAGATCCGGTACCAGCCACAGCGCCGCAAACAGCCACCAGCTCGCGCCCGTGCGCCAGTACAGCACTGCGGACGCACCAGCTACCACCAACCCTTCCAGCCTGAGCAGAATCGACACCGATCCTGCAACCGCCCCAGTTGTGCCCGACAATTGCTCACCCTGCATCGCCATGCTCTTTGGATGAACCCGCCCATAAAAGTTGCGCAAACTTTATACCGGCCGTGCGGTGAAATCGAACACAGCAAAAAGGGGAAAGGCTCTCGCCCTTCCCCAGCTTGTACAGCACCCCTCAGGAAATGAAACTACTTCTTCGGCGGCGCGATGGTGTCCTTGGCCGACTTCGCCACGCGGAACTTCACCACGGTCTTCGCCTTGATCTTGATCGCCTCTCCCGTCTGCGGGTTACGGCCCATGCGCGCCTTGCGCTCTGCCTTCACCAGGCGGCCGATGCCGGGGATTACAAATACGCCGTTCTTCTTGGTCTCCTTGATCGCTGTCTCAGCCAGAAGATCAAGGAAAGCGCCTGCCTGCTTATTCGTCAGTTCGAGCTTCTCGGCCATATGCCGGGTCAGCCCAGTCTTCGTCATTCCAGTTGCCATGTGATGTTCTCCTTCGCTAGTTGTTGCCTGGTATCCCGCCGCCCTGCCTCTTTACCGAAAACCTTCTTCAGAAGCCGTGGAGCGACCGCATAGGGGAGTGCAGACCTTAAGCGTTTCTGAACCTCAATTGGAAACGCCCGGAGGCAACGTATTGCACGAAACCCCTCTATTCATGCGGGTCTTCGAGAACCCTGTCGTTCGTAACAATGCGGCTTGGGATGCCCCCAAGTCAATGGAAAAACTTCGGTTTTCCACAATTTTCTCGGGTTTTTCGCCTATTTTTAGCGAAAATAGCCGGTTTTTACCGGGTTTCTGCCACGCTTGAGGCAGAAAGCCTCGCAAATCTGGCCTTTTTACGCTTCTCAGTGCAGCCCGAAAAGTACCTTTCTCTTTGGCGCAACCGACGCTGCAATCGGAGTGTTCAATGCATTCACCATCGGTGCCAGCAGCTTGAAATGCTTCACCAGCACCTTCGCGAAATCCTTCCGCTGCGCTGCTCCCGCCGGCAGACTCGTGCTCATTCCCCATTGTTTGCAGCGAATCAGATCCATTCCCGGATGATCGGCAGGAAATCCCTTCGGCGGCCTCGTCAGTGCTTCGCCCTCGAACTCACTGAATATCTTGCGCACCGTCGGCTTCTTCAGGATCTTCCGAAAATCGTCATGGTTCTCAAGCAGCCAATGCCGAATCGCCGTGAGCTGATCCTTCTCCGGCATATACGCCCCTGCCGCAATGATCACTCCCTTCGGGCTCACCTGGAAGTAATACCCTGCGCCCGACGTCTTGTCGAATCCCATGTGCGTCCACCACGCCGCAACGTGCGTCTTATACGGCCGCTTGTCATGGCTGAACCGCGTATCGCGATAGATACGAAAGACGCTCTTCTCTGCCGGCCGCACATGATCCGGAGCGAAGTCCATCATCGCCTCCGTGACCTTGCGCACAATTGCCAGCATCGGTTCCTTCAGCAGCGCTTCGAAATCTGGCTTGCGTGGTTGAAACCAATCGCGATCGTTGTGCTTTGCGAGATTGCGAAGAAACGTAATCGCTTCTGGGCGAAGATAAGGAGTCGGTGCCGCTGCAGAAGCCTTCGGAGTACGTGGCATACGTCTGCCAGTGTAGGTGAGTGCGCGATGCCATGCATGCACAGCCCGCATCTTTCCTGAGGAAATCAAATAGGGCCAAATTGGGGGTCGAGAGCTGGGATTTTGTAGCAACGCCACTTTTGTGACTGTGGTCGCGCCTGGAAGGGGATTTAAGATGGGTTGAATTCCGAGATAAAAACTTTCGTAGCGGTGAGGGTCTGTGTTCATCCTTCCGGTCAACCGCGATTGGCCGCCCGCCAAAACGCCCCTCTTCACTTGTGCTCTCGTCGCAGTGAATTCCCTTGTGTGGCTAGGGCTGACTGTCAGTGGAAAGAACGCCGACATCGTGCAGCGTTTTGGGCTTCACTCGTCTCATTGGACTACTGTCAGCCTTTTCACGCATATGTTTCTTCACGCAGGGTTTTGGCATGTGGCCGGAAACATGTTCTTTCTCTGGATGTTCGCACCTCGTCTGGAAGAGCGGATGGGGAGCTGGTTCTTCGCCTTCGCGTATTTCGCTTCTGGGTTCGGAGCGGCAAGCCTTCAGACGTTGTTCACGCCAGGGTCTACGATTCCAATGGTCGGAGCTTCAGGTGCAATCTCAGGCGTTGCTGGGATGTACTTCGTCCTTTTCCCGCGTTCGCCTTTTGATCTGCAACTTTACCTTGGTTGGTGGCACGTGAAGACTTTCAATGCCCTAACACGAGGAGCGGTCGGAACGTGGATCGGCGAGCAATTCGTATTGGGTCTGATCACAAGTGTGACCCACAGCTTCGGGATTGCATTCTGGGCCCACGTGGGCGGATTCATCTCGGGCTTCATCATCGCGGCGCTCATTGCTCTCAAATCCAACAAAGCGGAACAGGAAGCAATACTTCGGCCCAAGCCTTATACCCAAGAAGAGAGAGATGAACTTTTCGCCGATCGAGAAGAGCAACCATCCGAGTTGACTAGTTTGAATTTGAGCGGGAAAATATCTCGTAACCCGGACCAAAACACAATCCGAAATGCTTGAAACTGAGAGCTGAAGGCTGAAAACTGTTCTCTACCGAATCACCTTCAGCGCCGCCCTGAACAGCCCATCGAAATCCCCAGCCAGCGCCTTCTCCTTCGCCACCGACTGCTCGATCGCCTTCTCCGATGCAGGTCGCTGATACCCAAGGTTCGTCAGTGCAGATAGCACATCATCCACCGCCGGACCAGCCACAGAACTCGGCGTCGGAGCAACTGCAAAGTCATCCAGTTTGTCTTTCAATTCAACAACCAGCCGCTCTGCCAGCTTCTTTCCAACTCCAGGAATTCGCGTCAACTGTGCATGATCCTGCGAACGAATCGCCTGCACTGTCCGCTCCGCTGACAACCCGCTCAGAATCTTGATTGCGAGCTTGGGACCGACGCCGCTCACCGTGATCAGTCGCTCAAATAGCCGCTTCTCCTCGCGATCTAGAAACCCAAACAACGCAATTTGGTCCTCGCTCACTTGCGTATGGATATGCAGCGAAGTCTCCGCTCCCACGCTCGGTAGCGCGGTAAATGTCGGCACTGAGATCGCAACGTCATATCCCACACCGGCCGCTTCCACGATCGCTTGGCCGGGTTCCTTGTAGATCAGCTTGCCGCGAAGATGCGCAATCATCCACTCCATCTTACAAACATCGACAGGAGTGCTTCGTTATTCCGATCACACATCGAAATTCTCACGTCCATGATCAGATTTTCGGGTTATGCTAAGGCGATTCATCCTTGCCCAGATCTGCGTTCGATCCTGTCCCTGCACATGGTGCCGGCACTTCACCCAGACGGAAGATGCGCTGTGCCTATTGATTATCAAAAAAACAAGACCTGATCGCTCCGTTGCAAATCTCCACCCCCGGGAGAAATGGGTAGATGAATAAGCTCATTGAATTTGTAAAGGTCTTTCTCGCGGCTCTCGGCAAGTGGGCCAGCTTCGCCTATCTTCTTCGCTTTGCAATACTGCTCTGGCTCTTTGCCCCTGTCCTCTGTCTTCTCAACATGGTCAGCGCGACTCTCACCAGCGGGATACTCGTCTCTGAGGTCTGGGAGCAATATCTCTGCGTCTCCTTTTTCCTCGTCTCCGCTGCATGCTCGGCGCTCGTCCTGGCGCGCATTGCGCTCATCTACGGTCCGGAGCGGCTCGACCTCTTGACAGCCCCTGACGATTGCCGGCCGCCTGCGTTGAAAAACCTGCTTGTCAACGATAACGGTAAGCGGGAATTCCTCGCACTCCTCATTTCGCAGCTCCCCAATCTGTTCGTCTTTGGCTACCTCATCTACTTCGGAAAAAATCAGGGCGTCGCACTCACGCAGATCCTCCTCGGCCTCGCCATCGGCGCTTTGCTCGCCTGCATCTTCTGGTGGAACGCCAACGCCTGGTACTACCTCACCTATAAAGCGCTGAACGAGACTCCTCTGAAGTTCACCCTCGGCCAAAACGCCGCCCGCACCATCCTCTTCCCAAGAACGTTGTTCGGACTCAATCGACCGAACGATCAATGCCCCGGCAAGGTGACCATCGAACAAGCTCGCACCATCTTCTCCAGCCCGATATTCGCGTCCATCCACAAATTCTCAGGTCTTGGCCTCTTCATCGGACTCCCCGGCTACGAGAAGAACCCAAAAGCAACATCCCTCTATGAAGCGCACAACTTCGCCATCATCTCGCTCGTCATCTTCGGAGGACTATACCTGCTGCTATGGCCGCTGACGGCCCCAGTGGGTGCGCCCGTCGCCTCCTGGATCGCAATCGCGGCGTTGGGCGCGTTCCTCGCCTTCGTGCTCTTCGTCTTCTTGAAAGCCGAGCCAGGAACTAAGCGCGGCGAGGTTGCGCACTTGAGGAAGATCCAGATTTGGAACGCGGTCACTATTGTGATTTTCTTCCTCACCATCCTGTTCCTTTATCTCTTCACGCAGATCGAGCGATTTCCCATCTTCGCGACCGTTCTCATTCTTGTCATAGCCGTCAGTTGGATGCTGGGAGGGTTGGCCTTCTTCTTCGATCGCTACCGTGTTCCAGTCCTCACATTGCTGCTCGTTTCTCTCGTGGTTCCCCGCATGTTTCACCTGGACCGCACGCTCTACGTCGATTCATCTGGCGCGCACGCTGGAAATGGTCAGGAGGAGCACTATCTCTCCATCACATCCGCAAAGAACGCCGCAGATTCAGAACTACCTGATCCGTCAACGATTCTCCAGGAACGTCTGAACGCAATTCACGATGACAAGCCGCTGATTATCGTCACTGCCACCGGTGGCGGCCTTCATGCTTCTGCATGGACAGCATCGGTCCTTGCCCAACTCGAACAGACCTTTGGGCCCGACTTCCATAAGCACCTTCTCCTCGCCAGCACGGTCTCCGGCGGCAGCGTCGGCCTTACCGCTTATTTGCGCGAACTTCACGACGGCACCCTTGACTCACGCGAACGATTGGCAACACTGCGAATGCAAAGCGTCGCGCAGTGCTCGAGCCTTGAAGGCGTGGGCTGGGGACTCGTCTACTACGACCTTCCCAAAGCATTCATCCCCGTTGTGCCCTGGTTCATTTCGCCGTCGTCCGGCGATGGCGATCTCGATACCAATGGCCCCGGCCGCACTCCCTTGGGAAAAGACCGCACATGGTCCCTGCGAAAATCCTTCCTCCGGAACCTGGACGATGCCTACTGCAAACACGTCTGGCAGTCCGATAGCAACACCCGCGCCCGATGGAATTCTCATCAGGATCAACACCGCCTGCACTCAAAATCAATCGATCAGACCGGCAGCGGCCTTACGCTGCGAGATTTTCCAGCCGGGCCCGGTCCCGCTTTCACCATGAACACGACCGTGGTTGAGAGTGGAGAAAGATTCCTCTCAGCGAATTACAAAATTCCCGGTTGCCGTCTCGAAGGCGACTCTCGCCCCGATTATCGCGCCCGTTCGTTTCTCGAGACCTTCAAGAAGCGCTACGTGGACAAGAAAGATGTTGGATACACCGACCTCCCCATCGCCACCGCCGCGCAGCTCTCCGCAACGTTCCCCTATGTTTCCTCCGCCGCTCGAGCTCCAACGGTCGTCGACAACGCCGTCAACAGCGTGCACTTTGCTGACGGAGGATACTACGACAACGACGGCACTGCATCGGCACTGGAGTTCCTCCGTTATGCGCTCGGACCCGCCAACTCAAACCCGCCGTCAGGCACAACGCCGGAACCCCTCAAAGCCGCAACCAGTTGTCCGGCACTGCCATTGGCTCAGAACAAGCCACTTCGAATTCTTCTGATCGAAATCCGCAACAGCAATGGGATCTACGGCAGCGATCCGGAGTCTGTCCCCGATCACAACGACGGAGATGCTCCCTGGAATCTCTTCAGTCAAATCGGCGGTCCGCTACTCGGTTTTTGGCAGGCTGGGCACGAGAGCATCACGCCCAGAGATCAGTCCGGCCTCGAACTTCTGGAACATGCATATGCCGGCAAGCTCATCATCCAGTCGGTTGTAATCGCAGACGAATGGTCCACCCAGACCGTTGGCACCGATCCCCTGAATTGGTCTCTCACGCCCCGCCAGAGAAAAGAAGTCCATTATTCCTCACAGCGAAGTGAAATGAAGCAGCTCTACGAACTCGCCCGGAAGTGGTTCAACGCCTCTTCAATCGCCTGGACCAAGAACCCCGCGAAGGACGGAGGCCCTCAGCAGGATCCCTCACAAACTTCAGCCAAGTAGCCCCTTACGTTTCGCCACACGCTCCAGCGTCTCAAGTGCGCGATCCATCTGCGCCTTTGTGTGCTCGCTTGTCAGGATCAGCCGTATGCGCGCCTTACCCTCCGGCACCGTCGGAAACGCAATTCCAGTTCCCATCACACCCTCTTCAAAGAGCGCACGTGAATAATCCATCGCCGCGCGCCCCTCGCCAATAATGACCGGCGTAATCGGCGTCTCCGTTGCCGGCGTATTCACGCCGCCGATGTTGAATCCCGCACGCTTCAATTCGCCCTGGAAATAACGGGTGTTCGACCACAGCCGCTCGATCCGCTCCGGCTCCTGCTCCAGAATGTCAAAAGCCGCAATGCAACTCGCGGCAACCGACGGTGGATGCGAAGTCGAAAACAAAAACGGCCGAGCGCGGTGATACAGATAGTCGATCAGATCCTTCGATCCGCATACGTAGCCGCCCAGTGCGCCAATCGCCTTTGAAAGCGTCCCAACCTGCACGTCCACGCGCCCGTGCATGCCAAAGTGATCGACTGAACCGCGCCCGTTGCGGCCCAGCACACCCGAAGCATGCGCATCGTCCACCATCATGATCGCCCCGTACTTCTCAGCCAGCGCCGCCAGCTTATCGACTGGCCCAATGTCGCCGTCCATCGAAAAAACACCGTCCGTGATCACCAGCTTGTGCCCCGGCTCGCTCTCGACTTCCTTCAGTAGTTCCTCGCAGTGCGCCGCATCCTTGTGCCGGAAGACCTTGATCTTTGCCCGAGACAGCCGCGCTCCGTCGATGATGCTGGCATGGTTCAGCTCATCCGACAGGATGAAATCTTCCTTACCCAGAATCGCGCTCACCGTGCCGGCATTGGCCGCGAAGCCGCTCTGAAACACGACGCACGCCTCCACGTTCTTGAACCGTGCAATCTTCTCCTCCAGTTCCATGTGGATTCGCATCGTGCCCGCAATCGTCCGCACCGCTCCCGAACCAACGCCGAGTTCCCGAGTGGCCTTGAGCGATGCCTCTACCAGCTTTGGGTGGTTCGCCAGCCCCAGGTAGTTATTGCTCGCGAGATTGATCACTTCCTTGCCGTCGTAATGGCACACTGGCGCCTGCTGATCATCCAGAACGCGAAGCTTGAAGTGCGTCCCCTTCGCCCTGAGGTCATTCAGGACGTCAGTCAAATAAGCAAGTTGCGGACGCGAAGCCGTCTCCGTCATATCCATCACCCCAACCCCAAAAGAATAACCCGAGGAGCCCATCAGGTATTCACCCTGCTGACAAACAAGCAAGGCCGAACCCAAGCGAACGCCACCTCTGTCCCTGCCCCCTGTCCCCTGTCCACTCGTCACTCTTCCGTTGACACCCCTACACATCTAGGCCTAGAGTTCTATGTACAAAGAAATCTAGGGGTCAACCGACTATGGCCAAAAACGATCTCCAGGGAACGCTCGACCTTCTCGTCCTCAAAACACTCGACCAGAACGGCGTTCTTCACGGCTACGGCATCGTTCTCCACATCCAGTGCGCATCCAACGACCTCCTGCGTGTTGAAGAAGGCTCCCTCTATCCCGCCCTTCATCGCATGGAGCAGAGCGGCTGGATCTCCTCCGAGTGGTCTCTCACCGACACCAATCGTCGCGCCAAGTACTACAAGCTCACTCCCCAGGGCCGTCGCCAGCTTGAAGCTGCTCAAGAGAGCTTCGATCAGCTAGTCCGAGGCGTTCGCGCCGTCCTGCGTTACGCCTGAAAGCCAAGCACCACGGAGTCCACTCATGGCCCTCTTTCGCCGCCTGACCAATCTCTTCCGACAGCCCGCCATCGACCGCGAAATCGCCGATGAGCTCCAATCCCACATCGACCTTCGGATCGAATCCAATCTCGCCGCAGGCATGTCTCCTGACGCTGCCCGCCGTGACGCGCTTCTTCGCTTCGGCAACCCGACCAGCACCAGGGAGCGCGTAGCCGCCTTCGATGCCAGTCTTGCTCTCGCCAGCCTCGGTCGTGACATTCGCTACGCCGCGCGTCAGCTTCGCAAATCTCCCGGATTTACATTGACCGTCATCGCCACCCTGGCCATCGGCATCGGCGTCAATGTCGCCATCTTCAGCAGCATGGATGCCGTGGTTCTCCGTCCTCTGGCTGTTCCCGCGTTAGACCACGTCACGGTGCTTGCGGAGCAGCAGCAGCGCGGCAAACAACCCGTCACTCTCGCCGACTTCAACGATCTTCGCCGCCAGAATCGCTCCTTCGAAGATCTCGCCGTCCTGCAGGGCGCGAATTACACTCTGTCCGGCGCGGGCGATGCCGCACAAATCAGCGCCGACCTTGTCTCCGCATCCTTCTTCAGCGTTCTCCGCACCCAGGCTTTTCTCGGCCGCGTGTTCGACGAAAGCGAGTGTCAGCCCGGCCGCAATCCTGTCGCCGTGCTCAACTACGGCTTCTGGCGTCGTCACTTCGGAGCCAACTCCCACATCATCGGACAGAAGATACAGCTCGATCAGCACGAATACACCATCATCGGCGTGCTTCCCCGCACCATGCAGTACCCGCCCGCAGTGGACATGCTTCTTCCCTTTGCTCCCACCGCGGTCCAACTCGCCAATCGCAGCGACCACAATAGCCTTGTGGTCGGCCGCCTGCATAACGGTGTCGCCGTCAAATCGGCTCAATCCGAAATGCAGCTTATCTCCGAGCGCCTCGCAAAGTCCTACCCTGCCACAAACCAAGGTTGGACCGTTCACGTGGAGCCGCTTCTCGATGAGATCAACGGAGACCTCACCCCTCTCTATTACAAGCTCATCATGGGCGCCACCATGTTCGTACTCCTCGTGGTCTGCGCCAATGTCGCCAACCTTCAGCTCGCGCGTGGAGTCGCTCGCCGCTCTGAAATCGCCATGCGTACCGCCCTCGGCGCCACCCGCCAGCGCATCATCCGCCAGCTCCTCACAGAGAACATCCTCCTCGCGCTCGTCGGAGCGGGGCTCGGCGTCGCCTTCGCCGCAATCTACCTCCACCTCACCCTCGTGCTGATGCCCGCGCGTGTCGCCCGATATATTCCTGGCTGGGACAACATCTCCCTCAACGGCCGCGCTCTCACCTTCTCGGTCCTTCTCGCGGTACTCTCCGGAGTCGTTGCAGGTCTCGCACCCTCATTCGAAGCACTCCGCATCCGCCTCGTCGACCAGCTTCGTGCTGGCTCGCGTCAGAGCACAGGACGCAGCCGTCTCCGCAGCATCTTCGCCGTCGCTCAGATCTCTCTTGCTGTTGCTCTCGTCATCGGTGCAGCGCTCATGGCCAAGGGCATGAGCTCCATGTTCCATCAGGCAGACGTCTACTCGCCCGAGAAGATCCTCACGCTGCATCCCGATCTCCCGATCAAGCGCTACGACACCCCTGAGAAGCAGTCCGAATGGTACGCAACTGCGCTCGATCGGCTCCGTGCAATCCCCGGCGTATCTCGCGTCGAGCTCGCTACAGCTCTCCCCTACACCGACTCCGGCTGGCAGCTCGACCTCACTATCGAAAACCGGCCAACGACCCCAGGCAAACTCCAAACCGCCGTGCGCCTCGCAGTGACTCCCGGCTACTTCGACGCATTCCGCATTCCCATCCTTGATGGCCGTAACTTCGCGCAGGGAGACTCCGTGCATTCAGTTCCGGTCGCGATCGTCAGTCGCCGCTTTGCCGATCTCTATTTCGGTGGCGCCAATCCCATCGGTCACCGCATTCGCCTGGGCGATAGCAAAAGCCACGATCCCTGGCTCACGATTGTCGGCGTGTCGCAGGAAGCAAACTACTCGCTCTGGGAAAATGACTTGCCGCCTGCTGTCTACACCAGCTTCATCCAGCAGCCTCTTTCTGGATCCACCATCTCTGTCCTCGCCAAGGGCGATCCTATGTCCCTTGCTGGACCCGCTCGCAAAGCCCTTGGTTCCATCGATGCTGCAGTTCCCCTCGACCCCGTCCAGACTTACAGAAATCTCATCCGCGACAACCTGGTCGGCCTCATGTACGCGGCTTCGATGCTGGCCCTCGATGCATTCATCGCCCTGCTTCTCTCCGCCATCGGCATCTTCGCCGTCATGGCCAACCTGGTCGGCGAGCGCACACGCGAAATCGGCGTTCGCCTCGCCTTGGGAGCCAGTAGAGAAGATGTGCTTCGCATCATCATCCGTCGCGCTTCATGGCTCACTGGAACCGGCCTCGTCATCGGCCTTGCTCTCGCCTTCGCACTCGCCCGCCTTGTAGCTAACCTCCTGCGCGGAGTGCGTCCCGACGATCCCATGACCTTCGCCACAGTCACCATCATCATCGTAGGCGTGGCTCTCGCAGCAAGCTGGTTCCCCGCGCGCCAGGCTTCGCGCGTCGATCCCATGCAGGCTCTGCGCTCTGAATAGTCAGAAACTCAGGAGATTCCCCATGTCCGTCCTCCGCCGTTTCACAAACCTCTTCCGCCGTTCCGACCTCGATCGCGACATTGCCGAAGAACTCCAGTCCCACATTGATCTGCGCATCGAGTCCAATCTCGCATCCGGCATGTCACCCGCCGATGCACAACGCGAAGCCCTTCTTCGCTTCGGCAACCCAACGAGTACAAAAGAGCGCGTCACCGCATCCGACACCACGCTCAGCCTGGCCGGCCTGAGCCGCGACATCCGTTACGCAGCGCGTCAGATTCGTCGCTCTCCCGGGTTCGCGCTCACCGCCATCCTCACGCTCGCACTTGGCATCGGCGCCAATGTCATCGTCTTCGGCGTGCTCAATGCCATGATTCTCCATCCACTGAACATTCCGGAACCTGACCGGCTCATGCAACTCGCCAACGAGCGCCCCGGCGACGATAACCAGTCCCACCCTGATTTCCTCGACTATCGAGCCCGCAACTCCACGTTCTCCGATATGGCCGCTTACCGCATGGGCGCCGCCGGCCTCAGCTCTGATGGCGGCGCTCAAACAACGTGGGAATTTGAAGTCTCGACAAACTACTTCGACATGCTCGGCATTCAGCCGCAGATCGGCCGCTTCTTTCACGCCAATGACGATCACGGCCCAAACTCCGCCCCCTACATCATCCTGAGCGATACGCTCTGGCACAACCGCTTCAATGCTGATCCCCGCATCGTCGGGACGACAGTCGATCTGAACAAGCATCCCTTTACCATCCTCGGTGTCGCCCCGAAAGGCTTTCACGGAACCGAGCTCTTCTTCTGGCCCGAATTCTGGATGCCCATGATCAACGAAGAGCAAGTGGAGGGATATAACTTCCTCACCAAACGCTCCAGTCACGGAATCTTTGTCATTGGCATGCTCAAACCAGGCGTCAATCCGCGCCAAGCCCAGGACAACCTTGTCGCCGTCGCACATCAGATGACGCGCGAGAACCCGACAACCGACGACAAACTCTTCGTGCGTCTGGTCAAGCCGGGCTTGCTCGGCGATACTCTCGGCGGCCCCGCGAAAACATTTCTTGCAGCTCTGATGGGCCTCGCTCTGCTGGTGCTCGTAGCCGCATGCGTCAATCTCGCCGGCGTTTTCGCTGCACGATCTGCCGACCGCAGCCGCGAGTTGGCAATTCGCCTCTCCATCGGATCATCTCGCTGGCGGATTCTGCGTCAGCTCCTCACAGAAGCCGTGCTCGTCTCCCTGATGGGCGGCCTTCTGGGAACTCTCATCGCCACTGTCATGCTCCGCGTTCTCACTCACTGGCAGCCAATCTCCGAGTATCCCATCCACGTAACCGTTGTTGCCGACGCAAATACGTACATCCTCGCCCTGCTGCTTTCGTTCGCTGCCGGCATATTGCCCGGTCTGCTGCCTGCGCGCCAGGTCTGGCGGACTGAAGTAACGGATGCCATGAAAAGCGGCTCCGCTTCCGCAAGAGTTCTGCACCGCTTCACGGTCCGCGACATTTTGCTTGGTATACAAATCGCCCTTTGCGCCCTCCTCGTTACTGCCTCACTGGTTGCCGTTCGCGGCTTGAACCGCTCGCTCCACGCGCCATTCGGCTTCGTCCCGGAAGGCGTCATGATCGCCCAAACGGACCTGCACATGGCGGGATACACTGACGATTCCGCTTTACCTGTTCAGCGCCGCATCCTCGATGCCGCCTCCCACATTCCCGGCGTCACTGACGTAGGAATAGTCAACTCGCTTCCACTGAGCGGCGGCGGAAGCAACTGGTCTGTTTTCAGGGAAGGAACAGCTGACCTCCGCCCGTCAAACAGCGTGATGAGTCCTCGTGCTTATCAGGTCTCCCCTGGTTATCTCCATGCAGCCAGTACTTCGATCATCACCGGTCGCGACTTCACCTGGGATGACGGCCCCAAAAAGCCGAGCGTAGCCATTGTGAACAGAACCTTCGCTCACAAAATGTTCGGCGACCAACCCGTAGTCGGCCTTCACTTCCTGGGCGGCGACAAAACGAAATACGAAATCGTCGGCGTCATCGAAAACGGCAAATACGAAATGTTGACGGAAGACGCGAGTCCGGCCATGTTCTTCCCCCTCGCGCAGAACCCGGATGCCTTCACCAACTTCATCGTCCGCTCCAATCTCCCCTCAGTTGAAATTGCCGCCGCACTGAATCGCACCCTCACAAACATCGACTCCAATCTGCCATTTAATCTTCGCAACTGGAACGACCGGCTTTCTCTCGTGCTCTTCCCCGCCCGCATCGCTACAGCTGCTCTCGGCGTCATGGGCCTGCTCGCCGCCATGCTGGCCATCACCGGCATCTTTGGAATGGCCGCTTACACCGTCTCAAGGCGTCTTCGCGAGCTCGGAATTCGCATTGCCCTCGGCGCAGTCCGCGGACAACTAATCCAAGCCGCTCTGGCTCGCCCCTTCATCGTACTTGTCACTGGATCTCTCGCCGGCCTTGTCCTGGGCATTCTCGCCAGCCGCTTGCTCGCCGCAGTGGTCTACGAGGCATCCCCGCGCGACCCGCTAGTGCTACTCGGTGCCGTAGCATCCATGATCCTCATCGGCCTCATCGCCACCTGGATCCCGGCCCGCCGCGCCCTCACCATCAACCCCGCCCAACTACTCCGCGAAGACTAAAAATAGAAGGCCTCCCAATGCCATTTAAAAAACAAAGGGCTCGCAGAGCTATCTGCGAGCCTCGACTCCATCTCTGTTCTCTATCCCCTGTCCACTGTCTCTAATCCCTGTTCCCTGTCCCCTGTTCACTAATCCCTGTTTTCTGTTCCCTGTTCCCTATCTACTTCAGCGTCCTGTCCGCCCTCGACTCATCCGGCTCATCAATTCGAAACGCCTTCTGCGCATCCGACGGATGGTTCACCTTCGACGCGCGTCCATGCCGCAATATCCGCCGATGCGCCTCTCCCCACGACGGCAGTTCTGAGCTCTCCTGCGTCCAATGAGCAACTGAAGCCTCATCGCACCACTCCAGCAGTTTTCGCATCGCTGCGCCATGCGGACCCTCCCGCATGAACGCCTTCATCGCCGACTCCGACTCCCAGCTCGTGCACGTCCAGAACGCATTACGACGATCGCGAAACACCTTCGCAGCAAGGCACCCCTCCGCCCCAGCCGTCTGCTTCCCAATCCGCAGCGCCGAGAATATGAATCCCGGCATAAACCGCCACGACCGCACTCGCAACCTTGTCACAGAAACAACAGGCATTCTCACCTCAACAGCGCTTTGTTCGAATCGAAAGCCCTCTGTTGCTTAACCCTCAACAATCTTCGCACCACTCCCACTGTCCACTGATACCTGACCACTGTTCACTGTTTTACTTACTTCCCCGAGCTTCCAAATCCCTTTCCCAGCCGCGCCGACTCCTCCAAATCTTCAACCTGCTCCACAACCCCGGTCAGCACCGGCACCGGGATCATCTGCGCAATCTTCTCCCCAGCCTTCAACTCCACCGGCTCCATTCCCAGGTTAGTCATCACAATCTGCACCTCGCCTCGATATCCGGCATCGATCACGCCTGCCGTCGTCGCAACTCCCCGTGACGCCATCGATGACCGGTCGCGCACCAGTAATCCCAGTGCCGCGCCCGTCTCCGGATGACGCGCCTCCACCGAGATTCCCGTTCGCACCCGCACAGTTTTCTGTGGCTCCAGCACCACGCCCTCAAGTGCAAAAACGTCATACCCCAGGTCCTCTCCGGGATGTGCGACAACAGGCAGCTTCGCCTCGTTCTCCAGCAGCTTCACGCGTAACATGTGTTCATACTAAAGGCCATCCCACCAGATTCGAACTGGCGACTTCAACCCAGCTTAAAACCATAAACAGCCGTCCAGTTTTCTGCTAAGCTTGCTTTCACCACAAGGGGCGCCGCTGTCCGAAACTGCCTAATCCGTCCTCTCTCATCCATCGCCTCACACTAGCGAAAGCGTGAGGTGTGTGTTCCTGCTTTTCACCCCGAGAGGATAAATCCAGTGCAATTAGAAAACTTCGGCTGGAGTGGCTTCTTTGCCATCCAGCAATGCCCCGGCACACCCGCGCGCGTAGCATCCGCCTCACGCGACCGCTTCATCGTTTGGACTCAAACCGGCGAATTGGAAGCCGTCATCAGCGGGCAACTTCGTCAAAACTCCCCCACATCGCCCGCCGTCGGCGCATCGCCTGCCGCAGTCGCATGGCCCGCCGTCGGTGATTGGGTGTCGCTGCGACCCGGCACAGCCGTCATCGACCACGTCTTCGAACGCAAAACTCTCCTGTCCCGCAAACAGCCCGGCAGGTCAATTCAAGAACAGGTCCTCGCTGCCAACATCGACGTCCTGTTTATCGTCAGCGGCCTCGATCGCGATTTCAACGAGCGACGCATCGAACGCTATCTGGTCATCGCGCAACAGAGCGGCGCGCGTCCATTGATCCTGCTTAATAAAGCAGATCTCGCCGACACGCTTCACATCGACGTTGCGCAAATCCTGCACCGTCTCTCCAGCTCGACCGGAGTACCAATCATTCCGATCAGCGCCGTCACCGGCCATGGACTGCCCCAGCTGAATCAATTCATCGCACCCGGCGAAACAGCAGCACTCATCGGCTCCTCGGGAGTAGGCAAGTCCACCCTCGTCAATTGCCTTCTAGGCCAACTCCGCCAATCCACCAGCAATGTGCGTGAAGATGACAACCGCGGCCGCCACACCACAACCACACGATCGATGTTCCTCGTACCGGAAGGCTGGCTCCTCATCGACATGCCGGGACTCCGCGAAGTCCAGCTTTGGGCGTCGCCGGACCACCTCGATAGCAGCTTCGAAGACATCCAGCAAATGGCCGAAAACTGCCGCTTTCGAAATTGCAGCCACTCCGGCGAGCCCGGCTGCGCCGTTTCCGAATCGGCAATCGATCCCGGCCGCCTCGACAACTACCGGAAACTCCAGCGCGAACTCGACTACCTCGATCGCAAACTCGACAAACGCCTGATGAGCGAAACAAAGTCTCGCTGGAAGGTGATCCACAAAGCCATGCGCCACCATCCGAAAAACTCATGGTGAGAAAGCATTTGACGCTAAAATAGCTTTGGCAGGAGGACCGGGCGGTCGCTGCCGGTGTCATGCGCGCAAGCGTGCTGCCACCGGGGGAGGAAAGTCCGAACTCCACAGGGTAGTGTGCCGGATAACGTCCGGGATGCGGGCTTCAAGGCTCGTAGACGGCCAGTGCCACAGAAAACATACCGCTCCGGGAACTCGTTCCCGGAGTAAGGGTGAAAAGGTGCGGTAAGAGCGCACCGCTCCGGCGGTAACGGCGGAGGCATGGTAAACCCCACACGGAGCAAGACCAAATAGGGAGGGAAACGTTCGCGGGTGGATCACGCGGCGTTGCGCATCGGCCCGATGCGTTCAGACGATCCACTGCAGTCGTCGAAACCTCCGGGTAGGTCGCTGATGAGCGCCGGCGGTAACGTCGCGCCTAGAGGAATGACCGCACACGACAGAATTCGGCTTACAGGTCCTTCTGCCAAAATTTTCGCAGCACCCACTTAAATGCTGATGTCCAGGTAGTGTCCGGCCGCTGTCCAGCAAGCAGTTGGACACTAGTCACATTTCTACCCGCAATCCACGCGGGGTAAGTTGCACGCTGTCAGGTCTACGCCCGCCGAAGCGCTCCCCACTCTGCGGGTCGAGCAACATAAAGGTTCGAGCTTCAGAGCTTGCTGTGGAACTTGGATGAAGCACAGCGCCTGAAGGATCGAGGATGCGGTACAAGCGGTGAAGTGCCTCAGGGCGATGCCAATCTACGATATGGGGAGTTGCTCAGCGATGTCCTTTCCATTCCCAGGGATGCCTCGGCTCCGCCCTCCTCTCGACGGGAATCTGATCGCGTTCTCTGCTGGACATCGGAATGTTGTATCGTAAGCTCCGTACGACAATCCTCCCCTTGCAGTCGCAAATGTCCCACGCCATCCCTGATTCGCACTTATCCTTCCCCCGCCGCATCGTCTGCCTCTCCGACGAAGCTGTCGAACTCATCTACCTCCTCGGCGAGCAGGACCGCATCGTAGGCGTCTCCGGCTTCTCTACTCGTCCGCCCGAAGTGCGCTCCAAGCCAAAGGTCTCCACCTTCCGCGACGCCAACTTCGACGCCATCACCGGCCTCAACCCCGACCTCCTCATCACCTACTCAGACGTGCAGGCCGACATCTCCCGCGAAGCCTCCCTGCGCGGCCTCACCGTTCTGAACTGCAATCAGCGCAGCCTCGCCGAGATCTTCGAGACCACCGCCATGCTCTCCCGCATCCTCGGCAAATCATCCGAAGGCGACCGCCTCATCGCCGGCTATCTATCCGGTCTCAGCCAGATCACTGGCGCAGCAGCGCAGTTCCCGCATCGCCCTCGCGTCTTTTTTGAAGAATGGAATGATCCGCTTATCAGCGGCATTCAATGGGTGGAGGAACTCGTCGAGATCGCCGGCGGCCATCCCATCTTCCCCGAGCTCCGCGCCAATCGCAAAGCCAGAGACCGCGTAGTCTCGTGGGATGCCGTTATCGAGCGCAACCCCGACGTCATCCTCGCCTCATGGTGCGGCATGAAAGTCAAAAAAGAAGAGATCCTCGCACGCCCCGGCGCCGATCAGATCAACGCCGTCCGCACCGGCCAGATTCACGAGATCCCCTCATCCCTGATTCTTCAGCCCGGCCCGGCCGCCCTTACTGAGGGAGTGCGCATAATCCACAAGATCCTCTCGAGCGCATCAAATGCCGTCCCCAGCCCCGCGCGCTGATAATTTTGCCGGATCTACGCATCCTGAATACTCAACGTCTGCGGATCCCGCACCCTCTGCATCAACAGCACTGCAATTGCCATGAACACACCGCCCGCGATAATCGCATAGATACGGTTATTTCCGAGCATATGAATCATGATCCAGCCGAAGAACAGGGACGCCAGAATCTCCGGCATCACGATGAAGAAGTTGAAAATCCCCATGTAAACGCCCGTCCGCTCTGGCGGAATCGAGGCCGCCAGCACCGCGTACGGCATCGACAGCGTGCTCGCCCACGCAATTCCCACGCCCACCATCGTGAGCAGCAGCCACTTGTTGTGAATCACCGCCACTGACGTCAACCCCAACGCCCCGATCAGCAGGCAAATCGATCGTGTATATGCTTTCGCCCCAGTCTCCGCGCCAGCCCCGGCAGAGCAAACGAAAACAGGAAGCACACACCTGCAGCGACACAGCGACGAACTTACTCCCTGGCACGCCTACTTGAACAAACTTATCTCCGCAGCGCCCCCGCTCTGCGCGATCAGTTTCTTCAACGCCTTCGTAAACTTCGACTGGAACCCCGATCCCTCCGGTATCTTCTCCCACGCGAAAAGAATCCGGGCTCGCGTCACCGTGATCGCCGGATCAATGTTGTTCTCCACGTCGTAACACGTCCGCGCCTTCTTCCCCGAAACCGAAACAACCGTCAGTCGCGCCAGAGGTGCACGCGTCTGCATCGAATCGCTCGCGTCATAGACATCCCACGAAATTGTGTTCGAATCCAGCGCGTTCAGAAAAACGTCGCAATGCCCGTCGGGCTGTTTGATCGTCAACACCGTCGCCGTCGGATCGATCGCCACTTCAAGGTTGTCGTTCGCCCCATCGTCGGCGCTGTACTGCAGCAGTGCTCCGCGCATGTAAGCGAACAACTCGGCTGCCGTAGGCTCCTTCTTCGGCGCAACCTTCTTAGTCTGGGTTTTCTGGGATTGGGCATTGCCGGGCTGGGCAGTCCACGCCATCGCTCCGGCGAATAGCACCGACGCGAGCGACAGACACGCCCATCTCTCGACCCTGTTCATAAGGCTTTGGCCCATCATAGGCCAGATAGCGCCCAGCGAGACAGAGGGCTACCTCCCCGGACTCTCGCGGGTAACCTGACCTTCGTTTCTCTGCGGAATCAAGTCCCCCTTGGGTGTCCCGTCCTAGCCTGTTATGGCGGAAGTCTCAGACGATTGCTTCGCAGATGCCCATGACAACCTCCAACCCCCCTCGTTCCGCAGCTTTACAGTTGCGCATTTCTTTCCACATCAGGCAACCCCTGCATGGGCAACGCCAGCCACCCACTCCTCATCTCTATGCGGTGTACGTGGAGCTCTGCTCCGATGGAGGTTACTTATCTTATGAACATTAAATGGTTCTCAATTCCCGCTCTTGCCCTCTGCATGGCTGCGCCCGCAACCATCAAGGCCGCCGCCCAGGAACCGCCACCACCACCACCGAGCGCGCCGCAATACAGCGCGCCGCAATCTCAGGATCAGTACCAGGACCGCGATCGTGATCGTGATTGGGATCGCACGCCTGATGGTTATCGTGACCCTCAGCGCCAAGGCTTCCGTGAAGGCGTTGAAGCGGCACGTCGCGACTATATGGACCATCGCCGTGCCGATGCAGACGATCACCAGGTGTACAAACACCCGCCGGTCGACGAACATGACCGCGGTGAGTTCCGCGATGGCTTCAAGGAAGGCTATCGCCGCGCCATGGACCACATGAAGCACGACCGCGATCGTGATCGTGACTACGATCGACCTCAGTTCTAGCACCATCCAGGCACACCGAATGCCCGGCCGTTCGCGCCGGGCATTCTTTTGCCTACTCGCCTTGCACAACACCCTGAAGTAATCCGTGTTGATACCTTTACCAGCGTATTCGGTTGGCATTTTTGGGATCCCGGCATTAGCATTCGTTGCTGAGGTCTCCCGAAAGCTGGAGTTCACCCGGATTATGAAAAGGAGATTTATCTAAATGAATCTCAACTGGCTTCGCATCGCATCGTTCAGCGGTTGTGCGGCATTCGTACTGCTCTCTGCACCTCGTATTCACGCATCTTCGACAGCTCCTTTCGCCACCGGTCTCGCGCAGGATCGCGGGGGCTGGGATCGGCCTGACGACGCCTGGAACGATGTGCAGCGCCGTGGCTTCCACGAAGGCATCGAAGCCGCACGAAGCGACTTCGCAACTCACCGTCGCGCTGACGCAGATGATCATGATGCCTATCGACACCCCCATGTACCAGGACCAATGCGGCAAGCCTATCGCGACAGCTTCCTTCGCGGATACAACGTCGCCATGTCACATATGGCAGCGCCACCTCCGGCATATGGTCCTCCACCAGGGGTCGACCGCCGCGGTGGTTGGGATGCCTTTCCCGACGGGTACGATGATGTCCGCCGCAATGGCTTCCGCCACGGCATCGATTCCGCTCGCGATGACTACGAGCATCGCCGCAATCCCGATCTCGATCGGCACGACACCTTCCGTCATCCCGATGTTCCCCGCGATCAAAAGCGGCCGTTCCAGGAAGGCTTCCGTCGCGGCTATCGCGTCGCCTGGGATCACCTCATGGGCGACCACGATCGTCGCTGACCAACACCTTGAAACAGCGAGCCCGGCGCCACCTGCGCCGGGCATTCTTTTCCCCGCGTGATTAGACGATCGCCGCCTCACCAATAGCCAGCTTGATCTCGACCTTCGGCGCCGACAACAGAGTATTGTGAATCAGGCAATGATGCACCGACCTCCGCAGCCCTTCGGTCTGCTCCGGACTCAGTGCTGTCGGACACGTTACATGAATGTTGAAGTTGCCCAACCGCGCCGGTTGCATGAGCTTCTCCGCCGTCACCGTGACTTCCACCCCGCGATCTTCCAACTTTCGCGTCCGTAGATACTGCACTGCATAGAACTCCGCGCACGCGCCAAGAGACGCCAGCATCAATTCCGGCGGAGTTAGTCCCGCATCGTCGCCGCCATTCTCCACCGGCTGATCGCAGATCACTGAATGTGACCTTGCCTCTATGGCGAATTTGAACCGATCGATTTGTCTTACTTTGACTTCCATTTTCTTTCCTCGCCTCTCGCGGATTAAAGGCACGAGCCTGAGACTTCGTTACTGCTTTTCTAAGCTCTTTCTTCAGCTGCCACAGTGACCAGCCGCACGTGCTCTCAGACCCGGTCCGTTTCCATTTCCCATTGGCCTCTCTCTGAATCCAGCACCCGAACGAGTAGCCAGCCGTCCTCGGTCGGCGTAGAATCTCCCCACTGGGTGCTGTGCCTCGTCCAGCTCCGATCGCTCCCTTCCCCTACTTCGCGAACCCGGAGGCTTCAATGAATCGCAGAAAATTCATCTCCAATGCCGCCGCCAGCTTGGGCGCAACCTACCTTGCCCCGCGCGCAATCGCCGACCTCGTCGTACTTGATGCCCCGCACCGCGCCGAGGCCACGGACACGATCGTCCTCGGCAAAACCGGCATTCGCACCAGCCGCTTGGCCATGGGAACCGGCACCGTCGGTTTCGGAGGCTCCTCCAACCAAACCCGGGCCGGAAGCCTCACACGCCTGCTGCGCACCGGATACGACCGTGGACTCACTCTCTTCGACACCGCAGACTCCTATGGATCGCACCCCGAGGTCGCCGACGCCGTCTCCAAGCTTCCGCGCGACAAGGTTGTCATCATGACTAAGTGCGATCTTCGGGACCCTAAAGAAGCTCAGGGCGCCATCGACCGTTATCGACGCGAACTCAAAACCGAATACATCGATATCCTGCTCATTCATTGCGTCACCGAAGCCGACTGGACCACCCGTTACCGCGGCGTCATGGACGTATTCTCAGAAGCCAAACAGAAGAGAATCATCCGTTCCCACGGCGTCTCCTGCCACAGCATCGAAGCGCTCCGCGCCGCCGCCGCCTCGCCCTGGGTTGATGTCGACCTCGTTCGTCTCAACCCCGTCGGTGCTCATATGGACTCCGACCCGCAGACCGTTATCAGCGTCATCAAGGAAATGCGCGCGCAGGGAAAGGGAATTATCGGAATGAAGATTCTCGGTCAGGGCGCCATGCGCAAGCGTCAGGATGAAGCCATCCGCTTCGCCCTTGGCACCGGCGTTCTGGACGCCTTCACCATCGGAGCAGAAAACGACAACGAGCAATCCGACCTGATCAAGCGCGTCTCGGCCGCCTGAAATTGCACACGATTGTGTGCCCCCGGTCCCTCGCATTTTGGGGACCGGCGGAATCAGCTTACCGGTCCTTCTTGTACAGCAGGTCCCGGATCGCCTTGCGTCTCTCGGCGTTCGCTTCAGCCTCTGCCTTGCGTTCTTCCGCGCTGAGGTTCTGCTTTTTCTGATCCGGCTCTGCCTCAGGATCACTGCACTCAGGACACCGGTTAGCAAACCCGGGCTTGCCCGGCTTCAACTCGAATTCCTCTCCGCAAACTACGCACGTTTTGATCGGAAAACTCATCTTTTCTATTTTATCGGAATCAATATTCCGCTTTTGGATGCATTTCTCGCCCGAGTCCGTCCTTTAGACAGAGGGACATACGCTGAATCTGATCGCCCTCACCCGTTCGAAACCGCCCCGTTTCCTTTTGAACTGATCTCAGACCCATCGTTATCCTGTACGCTCACATTGCGGAGGTTCGACATGCACTCGAGTCATCCCAGGGTTCTGATCGTTGACGATGACCCGATGCATCTTGAAATCTACGGGCTCCTGATGAAACAGGCCGGGTATGAAACCCTCCCCCTCCTCATTCGCTTCACCGGAACTGAAATCCCGCGAAATCAAGCCCTCGGCCTGGCTCTTCTTGATTACCGCCTCAACTCCGCCCGGACCTCTCCGGAATACGCCCAGGAAATCCGCGCGATCTACCCCCATGTGCCCATTCTCGTACTGTCGGACCTCTGGGCTCTTCCCACAGACATCGCCCCATTCGTCTCTGGATTCGTTCGCAAAGGGGAACCCGCCAAACTTCTGGAAACCGTGTCCCAGTACTTCATAGCGGCCCCGGGTATCGGTCAGAGCCAGCCTCAGGCTGCCCTCGAATAGGCATTAACCCTGCTCAGGCAACCAGATAGCTGCATTCCTTATCTAAATACCAATCTTCCCCTGCCAAAATTTTAGGAAGACGCCGCCCTTCAACGATGTCTTTTGTGCGCACAGCTGTGCTGAACTTTGTCTACTCGCCATGCGTTCTCCTGGCGGCAACGCAGCCGTCAGACAAGCAGACTCAACAGCTTAAATCCCTTACTCTTGAACAACTTGGCAACCTCGAGGTCACCACCCAATCCAAAGAGCCCACCGAGGTCTGGAACACCCCTGCTGCGGTCTATGTCCTCACCAGTGAAGAAATCCGGCGCTCTGGCGTCACCAGCGTTCCCGACGCCCTGCGCCTGGTCCCCGGCGTGAACGTCTTCCGTGTCAACGGCTCGCGTAACTGGGCCGTCGGCATCCGCGGCCTCGCTGATCAGTTCTCCCGCTACGTTCTCGTCCTCATTGACGGCCGCAGCGTCTATACACCCCTTTTCGGCGGCGTTTTGTGGACCATCAACAACGTCATGCTTGAGGATATCGATCGCATTGAAGTTATCCGCGGCCCAGGCGGCACCATCTGGGGGGCAGATGCCGTCAATGGCGTGATCAATATCATCACAAAGCACTCCGAGGACACAAAGGGAACTCTCGCCTCTGCCGGTGGGGGTAGTGTCGACCAGAACACGGAGGATCTCCGCTACGGCTCAGAGCACAACAGATGGACGTGGCGCGCCGACGCTTTTGGCTTCGTCCGAGGCCCTGAATACCATCTGCAGAACCAACCCGACTACGACTCGTCCCGAGACGGCCAGGTCGGCTTCCGCCTCGACCACAACACCGGCCCCGATGAATTTACTTTCCAGGGCGATGCCTACTGGGGGAAATTCGGCGATGCCCAAAACCTCTCCACCTATCAGCCCCCTGCGACCTTCATCTCCTATCAGTCGACCAATGTCTCCGGCGGAAACTTGCGTGCGCGCTGGCGCCGCCAATTCAGCGATAAATCAGACATCTATCTTCAGGCGTACTGGTCCCATGACCACCGCATCGGCTCCAACTTCGGCGAAGAGCGCGACACCTACGACGTTGACTTCCTCCATCGTCTCCCTGCCACTCCTCATCAGCAGTTCACCTGGGGCGCCGGCATTCGGCTCAGTCCCAGCACCACCAGGCATACCGTTCCTACCGACGGCTTCGATCCAGGCGACAGGACTGAGAGCATCTACGGTGCGTTTGTCCAGGAAGAACTCCGCCTCATTCCCGGCAAGTTCTCCCTCACCGCTGGCTCCAAGCTTGAACACAACAACTACACCGGCTTCGAATACCAGCCCAACGCCCGCCTGCTTCTTACGCCCACTGACAAGTTCTCAGCATGGGCCTCCATCTCCCGGGCCGTCCGCATTCCCGATCGCGTTAACGAAGACATTCAGAATGACATCTTCGTCCCCCTGCCGACATTGACGTTCCTACGCCTCCAGGGCAATCACCAACTCATCTCCGAACGTCTTGTCGCCTATGAGGCGGGTTTCCGAACCCTGATCCACCCTCGCCTCTACCTGAGTGCAACCGGCTTCTACAACGCCTACCGTAACATCATTGCTTTTGGTCCACTGGCCCTCGCATCTGCGCCTGTTCCGCCTTTCCCGCCCGGCACGCGTCTCTTCGGCGTCCAATACGAAAACGGGATTCACGGAGCCACGGACGGCGCCGAGATCGCTCCCGACTTTCAGGCTGCTTCGTTCTGGCGTATCCGTTCCGGCTTGTCATATCTCAACATTGATCTCAAAAATGAGCCTGGCTTTACCGGCATCCTCACGCTGCCCAGTCTTCGTGGCTCAAGTCCCAGATACCAGGCCTTCATTCAATCTGAGATCAACTTGCCCCGCCATTTCGAATTCGATCAGTCGTTCCGTTACGTCGACTCGCTCCCTGCGCAATCGGTCCGCGCCTACACCACGGCAGATGCAAGAATCGGTTGGAATCCAACCAGGAGCCTCTCACTGTCTTTGACCGGCCAGAACCTCTTCCAGCCTCATCACGCCGAGTTCGGAATCGATCCTTCGCCCACGGTTCACATCAAGCGTGGAATCTATGCAAAGCTGGTTTGGAGCCACTAATTCTTGGAAGGCGAGAGAATGCAGCTCAAATCTTCAACAGAACGGTTGCGATTCAGGCCCAGTCGTCGCACCCGGTCATGCTGGATATTTGCTGCTGCTCGCGCTCTGACAGCTTCGTTGCTTCTCGCGCGAATCCCTGCTGCCACCCCTGCTGTACCGCCATCGAAGCCGAGCGAATACGACGTAAAAGCGGCGTACCTCCTTAACTTCGGCAAATTCGTTCGCTCTTCAGTGCCTGCAATCCCGCGTTCTTCATTCGAGATCTGTACTCTCGGCCAGGAATCGATGGGATCATCGCTCGATGCCATCGCCGCCAATTCCACCATCGATCGTCTCCCCGTCCATGTCACTCGCTTGACCGACATCACCGGTGCAAAATCCTGCTCAATCGTATTCATCAGCACAACTGAAATGGATCACCTGCGCGAAGATCTCGCAATTCTCGGCAATGCCGACGTCCTCACCGTCAGCGATGCACCCGACTTCCTCCAGCACGGCGGAATGATCCAGTTCCTCAACGTCGCCAATCACGTCCGCTTCGCCGTCAACCTCGACGCCGTCAATCGCACGCATCTGATCCTAAGTTCAGAACTACTGCGTGTTGCCTCGTCCGTCTCAGGCAAACCCCCCACTGGAGAGTTGCCATGAAGTTCTGGACGAGCCAATCCATATCCGACAAGCTCATGCGCATGACCCTCCTGGTCGGCGGCGTCTCGCTTTTGCTCGCGTACATCTCCTTCTTGATCTATGACCTCTACAGCCTCCGCCAGCAGCTCATGACATCCATGGCGACTGAGGCCAACATCGTCGGCGCCAACAGCGTAACTGCGCTTCTCTTTGATGACAGGCTAGCAGCCGAAAACACTCTCTCCGCTCTACGTAACTCGCCTCAGATCCGCGCCGCCGTCATCATCCGTCCTGACGGTACAGAATTCGCGCGCTACCTTCGCACTCCTTCCACCCAATTCCAGCTCAATGAGCACCTCACCCTCACTGAAACGGAACACTTCTGGACCAGGGGCCGCGATATTCTGCTAGGATCGCGTATCCGCTTCCAGGGTGGCTGGGTCGGCTCCGTCTATATGCTCGCAGAAACCAGCGGTGTCGCTCGCAGCATTGAACGGTTCGGCCTCATCTCTGCCGGCATGCTGCTTGTTTGCTTCGCCATTACCTTACTTGCCACCTCCACAATCCGGCACCTCGTCAGCGATCCGCTCACTGACCTCGCCCAAACCGCCCAGGTCGTCACCCGCGAACGCGACTACTCTGTCCGAGCGAAGATTCCGCCTTCCAGCGACGAGCTCTCCTTCCTGGTCAAATCCTTCAACGAGATGCTTGGACAGATTCAGACCCGCGACCGCGCTCTCGAATCTTCACGAGCCGAACTCGAACAACGCGTTGAAGAGCGTACTGCCGAGCTCTCCTCCACCAACAAGGAACTTGAAGCATTCTCCTACTCCGTCGCCCACGATCTCCGCGGCCCCCTGCAGCACATCAACAACATCGGCTTTCTTCTCCAGCACTCCGCCTCGCAGAACCTCGACGAAGAAGGCCGCATGCTCGTCGATCGTCTCCTCGAAGGTTCGAAACGCATGTCGGTGCTCATCGATGACCTTCTTAATCTCTCGCGAGCCAGCAGCCACCCGCTGCACCGTCGCCCCATCGACCTGAGCCACATTGCTGACGCCATCGTCGCCCGTCTTCAAGCCGAGAAGGACGGTCGCAGTGTCCGCTTCGATATCGCCCGCGGCGCACACGTCTTCGCCGACGAAGGCCTAATGCAGGTCGTTCTCGATAACCTCATCGGCAACGCCTGGAAATACACGTCCAGGCAGGACTCTGCTTTGATTCAGTTCGGCCACTCAGACGAGAACGGCGAAACCGTCTTCTTCGTGCGCGATAACGGGGCAGGGTTCAACCCACGCTACGCCGATCGCCTCTTCAGGCCGTTCCAACGCCTGCACTCGCAGAGTGAATTCGTGGGCACCGGTGTTGGCCTTGCCACGGCCTACCGCATCGTCACACGCCATGGCGGAAAGATCTGGGCCAGAGGCGAAATCGACAAAGGCGCCACCTTCTACTTCACCGTACCCTACTCTGAGACCTAGCAAGATGCGCTCTTGCTTCTTCGGTCAACGGTTCGGAATCGCAGCTAAAGGCTGATAGCTAAGAGCTGGCCCGCCGGACCATCACCGCAGCCAGAACTGCCTGTTCATTCCCAGTCGATGCTTGAGCTTCGGCGCGATCCGGCTCTCACGCCGCCCAATCTTATATCCCAGATATTTTGCGAACGTCCGTGCAATCGCCGAGGGTATGTGATGAGGAGCGTGCTTCAGCAGGTATCTCCATTCCGAGATCACAAACTTCCTCCCCTCGCCAGACGCGCTTCCAAACTGCTCATTGAGCCAGCTCTCACGCGAGTGCAGCACTCCAATGTCGAAGTAGCGCCGGAACTCCTCGGCAATCGAGTAGTCGTGCGAGTGCCTCACCAGCGCATCCGCCACATAAGCCGTCTTCCAGCCCGCGCGATGCATCCGCGCCACCACCAGCGTGTCCTCGCCGAAAATCACCTCCGACGAAAATCCCCCAACGCTCATCAGCGCTTCGCGCCTGTACGCCCCAAATGCATTTGAGAAGAAGATCGACTTGAATCCCATCGTCCGCCGACTCTCCCACGAACGCACCACCGGCATCTCCGAGTAGCTGAAGTGCCTGGAATGCGCCTCGATCGGGCTCGCCTTCTCCCGCGGAAGCTGCCGGCCGTATGCGGCTCCAATCTCTGGTTCATCAAATGCCCTGACCAGATTCGCGAATGCATCCACCCCAAACGGCACGGCATCCTGCGTCAAGTAGATAAGAACGCTGGCCTCTGCAGCGTAGTCCGCGCCCATCTGGCGCGTCCCGCCATGATTAAAATCCCGCGGACTAATGTCCACGACCTCAAAACCATCACGTCGAGCTAAACCTGCCGTACCATCCCTCGAAGACGAATCAATCACGATCACGCGATCGGGCTTGAGACTTTGCGCACGAATCCCCGCTGACAGCGCCTCCCAGTATCGCGCCGCGTCGTAGGTCGGGATAATGACTTCAATTCGGCCCCGTACCATCGCCTCTACCACTCCGTCTGCCTGCTCGTGTACCCCGGCAAAAACGCATACCTGATATGGGCCATTAATAAGTCCACTCGCGTCTGAATCTGCCGCACCAGCGATTTCGTCTGGCTCGCATTCTTTGTGTGCCTGCGATAGAACAGCAGATCTTCTTCGATGAATAGCGACTTGCCACCCAGCAGATCGTTGCGCGTCCCAATCCATGCGTCGTGCAAAAACGAATCCTGCGCGGGAAATGGCAGCACACGCCCCAGCAGCGACGCGCGAATCGCCATTGCAGATCCCTGGTAATGGTTCATGTAGAGGTTCCGCCAGAACCCCGGCATGAACCTGCCTTCTCGATTGATCCGCGAGTTCGGCAGCGGCAGACCGTTCTCATCAATCATCCGCACGCGGCTCGATACAACTTCCACATCCGGCTTGTTCGCAAACGCTTCCATGAACCGCCTTGCCTTCAGCGGAGCCCACACGTCATCATCGTCGGCCAAAAACAGAATTTCGCCGCTCGCCGAACGCAGCGCGTCCTCAAATGTCGCCAGTACTCCCGCATTCCTTTTGTGCCTGAGCAATCTGATGCGGGCATCTCCAAGTTGCTCAACCCGCCGCACCGTATCGTCCTTCGAGCCATCATCCACAATCACGACTTCATCACTCGGCCGTAGTTGCGTCAGGATCGACCTCAACTGCGCCTCCACAAACTGACCGCCGTTGTAAGCCGCCATGCAAACCGAGATTCGCGGATCCCACATCGCTCGCTGCGCTTTCTGTGCACGCTCCTCCGTAGCCTCCATCCACTCTTCGATCCTTCTGCGCCGCGACATGAAGAGCCTCCGCATCAGCGCCTTCCATGTAATCCGCCGCAGATCGGCTGAATCTCCGCGCAGCCAATGCTTCACCATGCGCACCATAAGCCGCAGCGTCCGCTCCCATCCAGCCATTCGATTCATGCGCAGATCCCAGAACGCCGTCTCCGCAAACAAAGCATTCTGGTACCGGGTAGCGTTCATCCTTCGCTGCATATCCTTCATCGAGAACTCATGCTCGACCTGAATATCGCCCGCGACGTAAACCCGTTTGCCATGCTGATGCAGCTTGCTGAAGATCATCGCATCGCTATCGTCCAGCCAGAATCGCGGATCATAACCTCCAACCTGCTTCAAAGCATCTACCCGCAGCATGGCGCCCGAGTTGAACGCAAACACCGGCTCTCCCGGTACGCCCACGTACCCGCTCCGGTACCAACGCGGGATAGCGCCAAACTGAAACCAGTTCGGTGAAAGCTGCCTTCCCCCTGCAGCGATCTGCGGCACAATTGCCCCAATTCCGGAATACTGTGTGCTCGCCCTGGCAGCTGCCGTCATCCTCACGAAGAAATCCTTCGGTACAGCCGTATCCTGATCCAGCGTCAACAGCCATTCAGCACCGTGTAGTTCAGCCCACTCCAGCGCACGGTTATATGCCGTGGCGAGCCCCGAATTGCTCTCGTCAGCGAAGTAGGCTACTCCCTCTGGCAGATCCTCGCGCGTTCCTGCCGCGGGGCTGTTGTCCCACAAAAGCACGCGCACTTCTCCGAGCCCCTCTACCAGAGATTCTCGCGCGGCCATCACGCTTCGGAAAGCCGGCGAATCACCCGCCGCCATCCGATAGAGCACAATAACCGCCATCACTTTCAGTCGTTCCGCCGATGGCTCAAAGACTGGTCTGATCTCACTCATTCCGAAACCATCGCGGCCACACCTTCCGCTCCCCAGACAAAACACCGTCGCTGCACGGCGGCCTGGATCCCAATTTGCAGGATCGTCGAAAGCGGAGTGAACATGTCGCTGAAGAAGATGAACGAAAGACAAGTTAAAAGGATGCTGGCCACCAGGAGACTTCGCGGCAGTGCACGCTCGCGTATCCATCCGCACCCGATTCCGAGCAGCAGGTTTGCCAGATAGATCCCAAGATACGAAAAGTCCAGCGCATACGCGGCAAGGTAAGTGCTTGCTCCGTCAATAATGCTCAGGTCCTCGTGAATGTAGGCGTGCGGATCCGGGGGTGTCAGGAACGAGGGCAGCAGCGGATACAAAAACGACAACGTAGGCCCATGAAAGCTGCCCTTCGCAAACAGCCAGCATAAATTCGAGAACGGAATCGATACATACGAAGTCAGCCACAAGTACGCCATCGGCCAATCAGCAAACTTGTGCTTGATCTGCAAATATTCGAGAAACACTCCCTGCGCCGTTCTCGCATTCCCAATTACCGTAATCACCACCACCGCGAACGCGACAAAGCAGATCAGGATGCTATACAGCTTTCGCCTGCTCATACGCGTCTTGAGAGAAAAGACAAAAAACATCTGCAGCAGGGCGACCATCAATAATCCCCGCGTGATGTACAGCGTCATCCCCCCCACACCGAACAGAATGAACAGCGCCTTCCGCCACCGCGACGGATCGAGTATCGCGTTGACCGAAACCGTCACCAGCAACGGGAACAACACCTGCTTGAACCGTCCGTACGTGAGATACGAAGTTGGATCGCCCACAGCGGGGGGAGGCCCCGCGAGCAGCCAGTTGAAGACAATAATCATAACTGCGGCGACCGACAGCAGCAGATTCAATTGCCAGAGTTGGGTCACATCGAGAGTGTACACAGGGGCAACATTCGGTGTGGGCCAGCGGTGCAGCAGCATGCGCGACACGATGTATCCGAACAGAAAAGAACCCAGTGAAATGCCAAACAGCAACATCGGCATTCCCATATGCGGGTACGTGACGTAGGTGACCTGGAAGCTGAGCGAGACCATCATCAGCGTCCAATTGCCGATAAAAATGACGAGCGGATTGCAAAAGAGCGGAAGATCGCCAAGAGGCTTCAGCTCTCCGTGTACCAGCTTGTGCCCAGCAAACTTTTCAGTAAGCGATGGCCATACTGCCGGCGACGCCATTGCAGCCTCCGCGGGATGGCTGGTGCTGACAAGGTGCTCGTTCATAGCATCTCACGCCCCAGCAGCAGGTCAGTCCGCACTGAAGCGAGCCCGCGTGCATAATGCAGATAGCGTGGCAGCATTCCCAGCATCTGCATCGTTCTCAGTCCTGGCTGTTGCGATAGCGCCGCCTGACTCTTCAAGAACGCAATCTTTTCGCGAAGCTTCGCAACCAGCGCATCGCGCTCGCTCCACCCCTCACCCAGCACCCGGTCGAGCAAGTCTTCAAACTGTCGCGCAACTCGTGCGTAGAACTGACGCCGCGTCTCTCTGCTCCCGCTCTGAGCTGCCTGCGAGCTGCCAACTCCCAGCTGCTGTCCCGCATGGATCCGGTATTCAATAAGCGGCTCCGGAACCAACGTCAGCCTCGAGTGCAAGGCAAGCATCCACGCAAGCCATCCATCATGAACCCAGGTCGTTGGGATCGGCGAGCAGTAACGTCGGATCGTGGACCGGAACATCAAGGTTGCTCCAGTTACAACATCGTGTTTCAGCAGCGTCGCCGTCGGACAGAGCACAAAACTTCGCTGCTTCGCCGATGTGAATCTGTGCCGCCCGAACAGAGACGCTCCCACCCTTCGTCCATCTCCATCGATGAGCTCAGCGTCGGAGAACACTCCTCCCAGAAACGGATTCTTGATCAAGCAGTCTGAAAGTCGTTCCAGTTTGTGCGGCAACCAGCGATCGTCCTGATCGCACAAGGCGATGAATTCACCTCGCGACATTCCAATTGCCTGATCGAAATTCCGCGTCGACCCCATTCGCGTGGTGTTCTGAACGATCGTGACCGCAAAAGGTACATTTGCCCGAAACCGATTCAGAATCGCAATCGTCTCGTCCGTCGAACCGTCATCGCACACGATCAGTTCGCAAGGCAAACGCGACTGCGCCCCGATGCTCTGCAGCTGCTCTTCGAGATACCTCCCGCCATTGAAGGTGCACATCGCCACCGAAATGCGAACCCCGGACGTGCAGTTGCCGTTTGAATTCATGCTCAAGCCCCCGCCTGTGCCCACTGGCTGCGCTTCGTCCTGAAGATCGTCGTTGCCGAAATCACTCCAGCCACACCAAGCACCACGAAGTAAGCGACTGACACTCCCAGCGCACCGGACGTTTTCGCCAGCACAACCACACTGGCTGCCGTACAAGTCGCGATCACAATCGATTGCACAAGGAACGGCTCCATTTTGTGTGCGCGAAGATAAATAGCTTCGCTCTGCACCACATGGCTACCCAACGCCGTCAATAAAAGCAGCAGAAAGATCGGCCAGCTCTCAATGCGTCGGCTGATCTTTGGCAAAATGTAGGGCGAAAACAACACCCCTGCAAGCACCATTGCTGCTGCCCCCATAAACAAAAACAGAGACTGCCGCAGCGATCTGAAAAACATCCGATCCAGTTCCGGCCTCTCCTTCCTGGCAATCAGATTCCCGAACGGCGCAGCCTTGGTCGTCATCCACGCAAGCATCATCGCGCTCATCTGCGTCACGATGCTCATCGAGAGCCCCATGCGCCCCGCCTCCTCAGGTCCCCGGAATGCGAACAGCACCGGCGTAAACAGCTGAAAGATGAAGTAATCGCAGAGCCAGCTCACCGCGATCTTCCACTGGAATGGCCACACTTCGCGTTTCCAGCTGATGCCCTTGCCCGCGACGTGCATCTTCAACAACGGAAGCAGCAGCCTTCTCCGCGAATACAGCAGAATGCTCGCCACGAATCCCTGTCCCAGCAGCACCATCGCCGGCGAGAACAAGCCGTGATGACTCAACATCGCCGTCCACGAAGCCGCCACGCTGACGATCGCCTGAAAGAACCGCATGCGCGCTACGTGCGTGACCTGTCCGCATCCCTCCAGAAACGACAGCACTGGCCCGATCGAAAACGTAATCGCGCACGCCAGCACAGTGACTCTCAGCGGAACAATCCAGATGTTCGGAGCTTGCGGCTGTTGGTGCATCGAGAAGAACCTCATCCCGCCAACCAACAGCACAATTCCCATTACGACGGCCGCACTCGTATACCACTTCACCGCTCGCTGCAGTAGCGACGCCAGCCGCACATGTGCCGCTTCGCTGCCCGTGATGCTCCCGTCCGCGTGAAACTCCAGGTGTGCGCGTTCGTGCGCCGCAACCTGCAGAATCACAAACGAGAATCCCAGCTCAAATACACTCTGCAACGCCACCAGGCTCCACAGCGCGTAGTAATATCCTTGCTCGGCTGCGGTGAGAAAATGCACGATCAGCAGCACGCTTCCCACGCTGCCAAGTCCCTGCACCACACGCCCAAGCACGGTAAATGCAATGGCTCGGTCCAGGCCAATCGCGTGCGGGACCTTGTACGTTAGGAAGTTTTTAAGCGTCACCCACAATCCCGGTGAGGGCTGTGGCGGCGTTCTGGTGTCGATCAACATGAGTCCCGGCCGAATCTGACAAAGTCTGTCCCGACAAATCAACAATAAAATGCGAAGGCTAAAACCGCGAACCAGTTGCTTCCGGCGCATGACGAAGCGTTCGAAGTTCCTCCGCTTCCTCCTCGTCGGCGTTTTTTGCTTTAACCGTTGCCTTGGCGCTCTTTCCACTCCAGAGCGATCTTCTTAGCAAGTCCAACTTGTCCTTGCCGGCTGCATTCTGCTGCATACGAATTAGTCCGCCCTGCAGTAGCGCAAGCATGATTCCGAACGTGAATCCCACCGCCAGCCCGCTAATCACCAGCAGTCCACGCATCGGGTACGACCTCTTCTCCGGAGTAATCGCCGGATCCACTACTTGAATAAAGGCGCCCTCTCGCACCTCGTCGAGCTTTGCGAGTTCCAGCCGCTTTGCGAGCACTTCGGAAATTGCTTCGTAGTACCTCACATCGCGCAGTCTGCGCACGTACTCGAGTCCTGCCTGGGGAACCGCTCCCTTGGGGAGGAACCCACCTTCTGGCGACCCTTCCAGCGATGCCACATGTTTGTTGAAAGGCGACCGTAATCGGTCCAGTTCCATTTGCGCCTGTGTCAGCGCCGGATTCTCATCGCCTGCGTATGAGCGTATCGCCTCGATCTGGACTTCCTTCGCTGCAATCTGCGCTCGCATCCGGGCCGCGGAGTCGATCATCGCCCGAGCCTGCCCATCCAACTGGACCACCCCCGTCGAGAGTTGCGCCTTTTTCAGGGCCTCATTGGCGTTCTCCAGGTCAACCTTCGTCTTCGCCAGTCGGTTCTCAAAAACAACCCGTCGCTGCGAAGCCTCCGAAATTGCCAGATGTTGTGACAGGTTCTTGAACTGCTCAACATAACCGTTGGCAATCTCCGCCGAACGGCTTGGATCGCGATCCGTGAAGCTCAGCCGGATCAACCCATCCTTCGTTGCTCCATCGATCTTCGTATGATCCTCAAGGGCTCTGCGCGCATCCACCGGGTACTTCTCGCGATACTCCGATTGCAACTCATATCGCTGAATCACCGCATCCTCGATCGAGGGTCCCCTGAGCATCGAGACATACATGTCGTTCATGTTCTTCGTGCTGAGCATGCTGCTCGGTATTCCGCTCTCCGCGCCGTTCACGCCGGAAAGTTGGCTCGCCAGTATCGAGCTCGTCGAGGAGTTCCCCTGTGGCGGGAGGATGATCACAGTCGCCGTGAACTCCTGCGGAAGAGCAAAGGCCAGGACCAGCGCGATGCCCGTGCATACTGCCGTCACAATTCCAACCAGCTTCTTTCGTTGCGTGATGATGAGCAGGAAATCCAGAAACGTAAGCTCCTCTTGCTTAACAGGAGAGACCGGCGGCAACAAGGTGTCTTCAGGCAAATCTTCCCTCGCTTCGCATGTTGATCATGATTCTTGCACTCCAGATGGGTGTAGTCATTGCGTGCGACCTACTGAATGACTTTCACCGCAGCCCCCAGGGGCAAACCGTAAGGAAATAGCCCGCCGGTCAGTCAGCTCGCAGCAAACACCGCATCCACAAGCGTTCTCAGAGAACTGAATCCCGGGCGAACTGCAACCCAGCCATGCACAGCGCACCCACCTGAGAAACGTGCACCGACCCCAATCAGTCTATTTTTAGATGCAGATTCTGCGTGACTTGCCCTCAGGTCTGGATCAGAAGGTCCGTCCACCGGCTCGTTCCGCCCCACCGAAACCGCCGGTTGACCCCTGTAGACCCTGAAGCCGCGCAGGCGCTTTGCTCTTTCGGCGTCCTGCGCGGCCTTTTCTTGCCAGTCCCTGCAACCGACCGTAAAACTTTCGGAGAATTGCGGTCTCTATCCAAACGTCGCCTGCCGTCGACTGCCCGCGCGGCCAGTCCGAATCCGCTCTCGGATCGCTAGTAGGCTCCCCTCATCGTGATAACAGCAGGAATGGTCCGCGTCAGAATTTTGAAGTCCAGCGCACAACTCCAGTTGCTGGCATACTCACGATCGAAGAGAACTCGCCGTTCATACCCGATATCGCTCCGTCCCGACACCTGCCACAGTCCCGTGATTCCAGGCTTGAACAGGTCATAGTAGGCGAATTGTTGCCCATAGAGCGGTATCTCAGCCTCTACGATCGGTCGGGGCCCAACCAGCGACATGTCTCCCTTTAACACGTTGAAAAGCTGTGGAAGTTCATCCAGGCTGAGCTTGCGGATGATCCGTCCTACCGGCGTAATGCGAGGATCCCGCGTTTCCTTGTTCAGGGGATACGCCTGTTCGTTGTGCCCGTGAATCTCGTGGTGCTTCTCATTGATCGCCTGCACGTTGTTCTTGTGCTTCCGCGAGTACATCGAGCGGAATTTGATAATCCGGAAAGGCACTCCAAAGCGTCCCAGCCTTTCTTGCGAAAAAAAGATCGGTCCTGACGATGTGATCGCTACCGCAACGGCTACCGCAAGCATGACCGGGAACAGCAGGACGATGAACAGGCTTGAAAGCAAAATGTCGAGCGTACGCTTCAGCACGGCGTAGCGAAGAGAAAAAGCGCGCTGCACCGCACCTGAAAGAGAAGGCGACGGACGTCTCCAGGTTGACGCCGGAAAAGTTTCACGCAATACGCTGATGGTCGAAATTGTCCCCAAACTCGGACCATCGCTCTCCAATATATTTAGTGCATTATTACCTTGCATTCGCGATACCCTCGCTTCTCGATTCCATGCCCTTCAGGATTCTCAAAAAGCTGAATTCCTGATGACTTCCGCATGGGCTTGCGATGTAAGTTCCTCGGCGACTTTCTTTAGGGCCGTATATTCCAACCTCTGCTATGCATCTGGATGGCCAATCGTGGCTTAGAACGCGCCGCCCGGACATTCAGACTCGAAATCGAGGCATTTGCAGCAATAAAGCAATGGACTCTTGCTGTTTTAGCTCTTTGTTTTCTGCAGCTTCCAACGCGAGCGGATGGGACGTATCCGCCAACATCGCGTCCTCTCCATCAGCTTCCGGTGAGGCATTCGGCAAAGCGTGGAGTGTAAGGACTACACGATACCCGCTCTTTTTTGCAGCGCTTCGATCGAGTTTCGACGGCATACTCATCGTGAGTGCGCTCTTGTTGATTTGCGCTCGTTTGGTAAAGACGCTCGACTTAAAAGTTGAATCCAAACTCTCTTTCAACGCATCCCTCGTCCAACTTGTGATCGAAACCCACTTGTGGGCCCTGTAAGCGCAACACGTCCCTACGTCGCACTTGCTGTCATCACGCATTGGGCAACGTAGAGTCATCTCTGAGGCAGGTTTCGGCATTCACCTTGGCAAGATCATCGCCTTTAGAGACACGTCTGCACTGGACGCACTCCATGCGAGTGTTCATCTTTTTACTGACCTGTTTACGGGCAACGCACGAAGTACATCGGCTTGCAGGTCTGATTTATATACTTTGAATTCTCTCGATCTGAATTTACGAACTTGAAGCTTTCTGAGATGAGGCGGTTGGCGACTCTCCTCCCCAAAGAGCATTTAGCTCTGGGCATTCGACACGCCTCTCACAAATGTACAGACGCAAAAAACGGGTCAGGAGTTATCTGACCCGTCCATGCACCATCTTCTTTCCTCGCGTTATTGTGACGAACAAACGAAGAATCCGGGCGAAACTTCCCGCCCGGATTCTTCAAATTTGCAAGCTTTACGCCGCAGGATGCTTCAGGATCTCTTCCAGGGCCTGAATCCTGCTTGCGTCGGCAGCTGTTTTCGTCCCAACCGCGCTCGACTCCAGTCCGCTCGTCATTCCACTCAGCTTTGCCAGTTGCTTTGCCTTCAAATGCGACTTCTCCGCACTTCGGATAGCTTTCCGCAGAGACGCCACTTCATTCGCCGGCAGTGCCCTCGATCGTTCCAGCTGGTCCAGATATGCCTTAGCCACAACCAGCTTGGACGGCCATTCCAGCTTCTGCTGGTTCTGTACGTTCAGTTCCTTCACCTGCACAGCCTTCGCCGCATCGATCTCGTTCTGGGTCAGGAGATCGGTCGGTGTCAGCTCGTACACATCCAGCCCGCGCGCAATCTCCGATCCATAAATCGCGCCGTTATACCAGTATGCTGACCAGTCTCCACCCAGCACCAGCATCTTCGGATCAATCGCTCCGCGATCAAAATAGGCAATCTCCTGCGGATGCGCCGGATCCGTGAAATCCATTACCGACACGCCCCCTTGGTACCACGCCTGCACTTCGATATCGCGCCCCGGCACCGGAATCAATGATCCGTTGTGCGCCACGCAATTCTCCGTGTCACCCTGCGCAGCAGGAAGCTTGTAGTAATTTGCAAAGCTCAGCTTCTCATCCTTCAAATTGAAGATCGCGTCTGCGCCCCACTTGTTTGGATCGTTCGCTCTGCACCGTGCTCCCAGGCCTCCGCCCCACTCATCCGTAAACACCACCTTCGAACCATCGTTCGAAAACGATGCTGAATGCCAGTAGGAATAGTTCGGATCGTTCACCGCATCCACGCGCTTCGGATTCACCGGATCCTTGATATCGAGCAACAGACCGTTGCCTGAGCAGGCGCCCGCTGCCAGGCCAATCGCCGAATACACCGTGATGTCATGGCACTGATCCGTATCGCGTGGCTTTTCTTCGCCTTTTCCGTGACTTCCGCCATTGTTCAACCCATTGATCACACCCGACCGCGGATCGATGAACACGCGCGGATGCGACACAATCGCAGCCTGATCAGGATGCGCCACCGGCACCTTGATTACATCGATCCGAAATAGAGCCGTATTTGGATCCTTTTCCGGCCCCTCGCCCGAGCAGCCGGCCAGCTCTTCCGATTGCCGCACAAACGACGTTCCCGAAACATAGATGTACACGTTCTCTTTGTCATTCGGGTCCACAACCAGCGTATGCGTATGCGAGCCACGGCACGTCTGCACAGCTGCGACCTGCTTCGGGCTCTTGATGTCCGAGATGTCGAAGATTCTCACGCCCCGGAACCGCTCCTTCTGCGGAACAGGCAGCCGCCTCTCCTTCTCTTTTCCCGGCTCAGGCGCAGGCTCCGCTGGAAATCCCTGTGACCCGCAATCGATCCGGCCATTCGGCATCTCCACCGACATGAACATCAGGTTCCCATACACCGATACGTCACCCTGACCACCCGGGCACACCATCGACGTCAACAATGAGGTCTTCGCCGGATTGCTGATGTCGTAGATGTTCACGCCATAGAAATTCCCCTGAAACAGGTGATTGCCCTGAAACGCAAAATCTGAATTCGCAAACGCCAGCTGCGCAATCACTACCTGCAAGGTCTTCGGCATCTTCTGGAGTTCTGCTGCTCCCACCCCAAGTTGACCCAGCATCTTCTGCACGCTCGGATCATCCGCCGAAGTTGCCTGGATCTGAAATGCATTGGGCTTCTTCACAAACGCCAGATGCTTCAGCCCCTTCGCGATCTCGCCCGCGTCATACATCCCCGCCTTTAGCTTCGCGCGCGGATCGTTCACATCCGATCCCGTCATACCTGGCGGCAATGGTGGCGCCGGATGAGGCGCAAACGGATCTTCCTCCGCCTTCGGCTTTTCCTGCCCTTGCGGAGCAGCCTGCGCCTGTCCCGGAGGTGCCGGTGCCGGTTTCTGCTCCTGTGAATTGCTCGGTTTGGGAATGAAAAGAATCGCCGCAATCGCGGCAAGGGGAAGTACAACACTCCTCGTCAAATTCAATGAAGCTCCTCCAGAAACTTCTGCATGATTTTGATTTCTGCCCGCTGCGAGTTGTCCACATCCGTCGCGAAGTCGAAAATCTCCGCGTCCTGTCCCGCACCAGCACTATTGAACAGGTCCTTCACCATAACCAGCGCACCGCCGTGATGCTGAATCATTCCCGACAGGAACAGCCGGTCAAACTCCGCGCCGCGCGCCTTCCTCAGCGCTTCCATCTGCTCCGACGACAGCATTCCCGGCATCAACGCCATCGGACTCCCCGACATATCCATTCCCGGCATACCGGGCATCCCCGGAGTACCGGGCATTTCCATCGAAGTCGCCTGCCCCCGCGCCGCCAGCCACCTCTCCATCATCCTGATCTCATCCGCCTGCGAGCTGCTGATCTTCGCGCCAAGCGCTCGCACCCCTTTGTTCTCCGTGTGCGACGAAATCATTGCCGTCATCTCAACGGCCTGCGAGTGATGCATGATCATCCCCTGCATGAACTCCACATCCGCCCTTGAAATCGGCGGCAGGCTCGCATGCGTGTCCGCCGGCAAAGTCTTTGTCGGCTCGCCCGGGGCGCCCGGCTGTACTACCGCTGGCCCGCCCGTCGCTTTCTGCGCTCCCGCCACGAGCGAAAACGGTGCCCACAGCATCGAGGCGGCCAACATCCCGGCGCCTGCCCCTCTGCACCACACACAATAAATTGTTCTTTTGCCGGGGAAACGACTCATTTCGGTGCTTTTACGCTATCACGCCTGTCGAATCGACGAACAGGAGAGATTTGCGGCACCCCACCCCCGACGGCAATCCTGCGGCCGATACCTCTCTCCCGCGAAAGCGATAGTCCGGGTGCCCGACGTACTTTGGTTTTGCCCTCATCCGCTTTTCAGGTTACCGACGAGGGATGCACCGAATCTTGTGCGCAGCTATCGTTTCAAGTAACTAGGCGTGGGTTGAGGCGAGTGTTGAAACGGTTTGACCCACAAACAAAGAACCCACCTTCACGGTGGGTTTTTTGTTGCAGGCTGCTGATCGAAAATTTCCCAAAACCGAACAATCAGGACCGCTTTGGAATGTTCCGGCTCGAAGCCAGCTCAATGATCCCTGCGTAAAATCCAAAGTCACCCTTGTCGCCTCCTTTCTGGAAAGAGGAACACGCACTGGGCGGTAAACTTAACCGACTATCAAAGAATTGGGCCTTCGATCTTCCAAGAGCGGAAGCAACGTCTTCCGATCTCTTCGTACGGGCGTTTGCATAACGTTCTGAGCAGTGAACGAATGGTGATCGGCTGCGATGATGAAGTTTTACCGCACCTTCGGCCAGATCTTTTCCGCGGCGCTGCTGCTGGCAGCGATGACTGCAAGGGCGGAAACCGCTCCGCTGACGACGCTGAGCGCGGTTCACTCACTCACAAACGAAGAGGCGGGCCGGGCTCTTCCGGTGTCCTTTGAAGGCGTAGTCACCTACTACGTAAAGGGCAATGTCGACCTCTTCGTCCAGGACGGCCGCGAAGCCATCTATATCGAAACGGCTACCGGTCAAAGATTCGCCCCCGGTGATCGGGTCCTCGTCGTCGGGACCACCCGTGCCAGCTTCCGTCCCGAGGTGAAGGCGGAAAAAGTAATCTTCAAGGGACGCGGTGCGTTGCCTGCACCCTTAAAGGCCGAATTTCGCCAACTCATCGGCGCCGAACTCGACTGTCAGCGTGTCACGATTCGTGGATTCGTTCGCAGTGCGAATATCGTGAACGACGAAGGAAACCTCACGCTCTACCTGCAACTCCAGATGAATGGCGGTACTGTCGACGCTCAGATGCCCCAAAGTGGCCCGATTGATCTCTCCTCCCTGCTCGACTCGGAAGTCGAGCTCACCGGTGCGGCCGCAGGCAGGTTCGATCGAAAAATGCAAATGACCGGCGTCCTCCTTGAAGTTCCATCCATTGCAGACCTGAAGATCATTCGTCGCTCATCACTTTCTCCGAATGACCTGCCCGTCACGCCAATGGACAAGATTCTGATAGGGTATGAGGCCCGGAACAGCACTCGGCGCATTAAAGTCACAGGAACCGTCACCTACTACGAACCTGGATCGACGCTGGTGCTACAGAACGGCGACAAAAGCCTCCTGGTCACAACCCAATTCGAACAGCAGGCTAAAATCGGCGATCTCGCGACAGTGACGGGTTTCCCAGATGTGCAGAACGGTTCTCTGGTTCTCACCGGCGGTTCGGTCGAAGATACCCACTCGCTATCTATCGTCGCTCCAGTCAGTTCCAACTCGGATGTCCTGGCGCGCGGCGATCACGCTCTCGATCTCGTATCCATCGACGGTCAACTGCTCACGGCTGTCCGTGAAGCAGCACAGGATGAGTACGTGTTTGTCTCCAGCGGACATCTGTTCAAGGCGATCTTTCAACATCCTCGGCACCGCAGCGTTGCCCTTCGGCCCCTGCGTGAAATCCCGGCAGGATCGACAGTTCGTATCGTGGGCGTTTGCGAAGTCTCGAGAGCAGAACAGAGCCAGGAACCCACAGCATTCGATATTTGGCTTCGCTCTCCTGAGGACCTCGCCGTCATTGCAGGCCCGCCCTTGCTTAACGTGCGGAATTTGACGTACCTCGCGGGCGTCCTGCTCGCCGGCCTGCTCCTCATCGGAACTTTCGCCTGGCGCTCTGAACGACGCGGACGTTCCCACATAGCGCGGTTGGCACGAATGGAGCAAATGCGTAGCCGGGTCCTGGAACACCTGAACGGCTCAACCAGCCTTCTCGATATGGTCGAAGAAGCTACTGAGATCGTTTCCTTCCGCCTAAACGGGGCAGCGTGCTGGTGCGATCTCGCCGATGGCAGCAGGCGCGGAACGCATCCCAAACAGTTCACTGACTTGCGCACAGTCGAGCACCGAATCCTGTCGCGATCCGGCACCGAACTCGGCGTCCTAAGCGCTGCGTTTCACGCAAAAACTAAGCCCGCCAAAATCGAAACGGAGGCGCTCTCTTCGGCCGCTGGCCTTATCGCCCTTGCCATCGAAAATCGGCGCCTCTATTCCGACCTCCAGCATCGCTCCGAATTCGATCTCCTCACGGAGCTTCACAATCGTTTCTCTCTCGAAAAGCGCCTGCGCGAAATGATCGACTTGGCCAAAACCGAAAAGTCCAGCTTCGGACTGATCTACGTCGACCTCGACGGATTCAAGCTGATCAACGATCATTACGGCCACCAGATCGGCGATCGGTACCTGCAGCAAGCCGCGCTCCGCATGAAACATCAGCTTCGGCCAAACGACATCATGGCCCGCCTCGGGGGCGACGAGTTCGCGGTCCTTCTCCACAATGCGACGACGCACGAGGAGATTCGCTCAGTTGTCGCGCGCCTGGAGAGCTGCTTCTCCAATCCATTCCAGATTGATGGCAATCAAATCCGCGGTGCGGCAAGCTTCGGAGTTGCACTGTTTCCGATCGACGGCAGCACAGAGGACAGCCTCTTGAATTCAGCGGATGCCGCCATGTACGTCGCAAAGCATCAAAGGCGTGCCCGGCAGTCCAACCACGACGGCGCGGATCTGGAATTCACGCGCTGAAGCTAATTTCCCAGTTCCAGTATCACGATGCTCATCCTGCTTCTCTCGAGCTGTACGCAGGCAGCGTGGTCAGGCGTCCGTCTTCCACTGGGCCACCCACAGTGAAATGGTAGAAGCTCTGCCAATCGCGCGATGAGATACCGAACACCTCGTGAACCGGATCATCGAAGTAGCAGCCAATCCCAGTCGCACGAATACCCGCCTCTTCCGCTTCGAGGTACAGCACCTGGCCCACGAGTCCGGCCTCCCAGAAGAGATTTCGGTAGAAACCGGCGCCATTTGCGACCAGGCTGTCCATGTATTCAGCGATCATCCCCAGGCCGAAGGCTCCGTCCCCCGCGATCTCTTGACCGCAGGAGACGCTCGCGGCCAGATTACGGCAGTCCCCCTCTTTCAGCAGGAAAAGCGGAAGTCCCTGCGGACACGACGGAGGGCGTAGCCACTGGAACTCAGGCCGCATCACTTGCTTGAGCGTCTCCACCTTTTTCGGATCCCGAGCGAGCATGTAGAGACCGGGAGACAAATCGTTCACGCGGTGCACGAAGAGGCCCAGGTGGATGCGTGGGCGCCATGGCAGAGCGTCCCATGGAATTGATTGTCCGTATTGGGTGGGCATCAGACGAGCCATCATCCGGAAAAAAGTAGCCGCGGAAATCGCCGTGGCCCCGTCCATGCTCACCGCGCTTCTGCGCCCCAGTATGACTTTCTCCGCAGTGAAAGCTCCGGACCGGATAGGCTCCGCGAAAAGCTCCTCCTCCGAAGGGAAGCCGGAGAATTCTTCGTCGGCCGCAATCGCCGAATTTGTTGTGGCTCGAGCCACCTCGTCGATCACTGGCCAAGCGATGCCGTGCTTGGGGCTCAGCACGTTAGCCGTGCCGTACCATCGAGAGCTGGCCACCTGGGATATCGACTCGTCGGACAGGCAGAGGACCCGGTCCCCCGCCCATCTGTCCCTGACTATAAGTGCCACTAGCTCAGGATGCTCTCGCTCCGCGCCGTCGTAGTCGGCCTCGCGATCAAGTCCAAGAATTTGTGAAACGGCGGCGCTACCCACACGATCCAGCAGGCGGAGTTTCCACCCCAGGGCAGCCGCTGCGAAGCGCATCGACCCCAGCGCGTGGCCCACATCGTGTTGGCAGTACCGGAACGCTCGCTCGCCATACTTCCACGCCTCCCGCCAAAGAATCGATGAAAGCCCCACCAGGAATGAGCCCTCCGGAAACCCTGCCGTCAAGCTCTCCCAGACCGAGGGATCCAAGTCCGCCCGAAGCTCGAGACCGTGCTCCTTCGGTGCGTAGTGGTAGATGCCGGGACGGTTGTTCATAGCGTCCAACGACGGCAAAAGCACGTACCCCTCCGTCGGGTGCAGGTTCCCGCTCGACGGATTGGCGCGCAGAGGCCATGTGATTCCCTCGATCCCTTTCCATGCTGTCAGCGAGAGCGCGTAGCGAAAGAAGAGAGAGATGGCGTCGACTGAAATCGGAGCAGGAGCTATGTTCTCCGGAACGTAGAGCTGCCAGTAAAGCAGCGATCTCCCCACGTCGGGCAAAGCAAGCCGAAGCAGCGGCGCTCCGTTGTAACGGCGGAACGGGTCTGGCTGCTGAGCCCAATCCAGGTATCCAAGCGAGGCGGCATAGCGGTGGTAGTAGTGCTTCGTTCTCTCGTGATAAGCCACCACGACTTGTTCGGCATCGAGGTCGTCCTTGTCCGTCTTCAGCGCAGAATCAGGAGGATCATTTGCTTGCCTGTTCATCGTTGCCCTCCCGTCCCGTGCGGTAATTGCATCGTACAGGTGAAGGTCGACGTCGAACGCCCCCGATTCCGTGGTTCCGGACGTGTCAACGCCTACTCGGAACCAACCGGATTTCGGGTCAACCGTCAGGGAAGAGGAGCAGACGCCCCATACGCAGGACACAACATGCCAAATCTCCCTTCCCAAGCCAACAGAGAAGTAGCATGGATCGGATCGAGGTCGGATATGGACAGCACCCTTTGGGTTGCTTTTGCCCTATGTCTCTTGGTTGGACTTGTAACGCCATGGGGATTTCAAATGTTGATGAAGAAGGTCTTTCACCGGCAAATAAGCTATTTGGCAAGCTTCCTAGTTCTCCTCGCCGCGTCAATGTTTCTCTCTGCAATCCTGACTCATTTCTTTCCTTTGCGCTATTAGTCTCGTTCCGTTGCTGGCGGTTGACCGTCAAACCGGAAGTAATCACGAAATCGAGAGTCTCGATGAAGCGCGATATTGATCTCATTGAACAACTGACCGCGACTATACCGGCATTCAAATCGAGCAATTGAACGTGAAACTTCCCGGTGCTGACGACGATGGCCTCTGGTTCATCAACATTGCAGATCGGGAGAATCAGGTTCAGATTGAGTCTTCACAAGCCCGTTGCCCATTCCTCATCGAGTCAGATTTCAACAACGAGCGTTTCTACGGCCACACGGTTCAAGAGGTGGTTGCGACAGTCAGACGCCTGTTCTCGTTGGACTAGCTATTGTTCCGGGTGATTATCCACCCACTCTTCACGTTGCCAACTTTTCGCTTCGAGCGGCTTGGAACGGGTCCGGTGTCAATCGGAAACGCTCGACTTCGGGTGAACTGCACAGACCCTCCGTCGCTCAGCTTGTGACTCGAATCACCGAGCGTATCTCATCTCCGCCGATAAGCTCAAAACAGCGCAGACACCAGCCGCGCTGCCATCATTCAAGGAGTAATCATTCATGGCTTACGTCGTAACCGATGCATGCACCAAAGACTTTGTTTGTGTAGCTGAGTGCGCCACCGCCGCCATCGCGCCTCAACAATCCGACCCCGCCGCCGGTACCGTATCGCAGGTCTACATCAATCCCGATGAATGCATCGACTGCGGAAACTGCGCCAGCGTCTGCGCCCAGAACGCGATCTTCCCGGAAGCCGAGCTGCCCGCTGACAAAGCTGACTTCGCCGAAAAGAATCGCGCGTACTTCAATTAGTCGCTTCGAAAAACCCAAGAGCGTTCGCGCGATCAAGAGTTTTCGCGCTCCGAACGGCCCTTCAGCGGCATTCAATGAAGACTCGCGGTCGCTTCTCCACGAGGAACCTAGCCGCCGCTCTTTGGAAGGGCTTGTTCAGGCAATTGCCATCGAAGTCCGCGATCGTTCGTGGAATGCTCTCGACTCGAATCACCGAGGCATTGTGCAAGAACACCATGATTGCCTCGCTTTCATCCACGTCCCTTAGACCCTCAGAGGTGCACTGTGACTCAGAATGCCTCAGGATCTGGCATTCCGAATCTTTCGGGGTGTAAGGGCCAAATACGAATACCTCGTCCCAAGCGAAGTGGGCGACATTGCTCATATCCAATTGACTGGCGCCCGACTGTACCACGCTCTTAATAGGCTCGCTCAGGGGCGAATTCCTGTGACATCCCGCAGAGTACAGGCAAAGAATAAGCCCGAATATGCGCAACGAATATTTCATTTGGCCCGTCCTTGATCGAACTTGACGGTCTACGGTTCCGTCTTCGACTGCGGCGGACTTTGCGCGCTCTGCTGCTCCTGCTTCGTCTCGCTCGGCTTTGTCGCCACCGAAGACGACCCCGGCGTCGCCGGCAACACTGAAAGCGCCAGTGTCTGCACCGTCTCAGGATCGTCGCGCAGTTTCAGATACAACACCCCGTTTGCGGGGTGCGGCACCGTCAACTGCGTTCCGGTAAAGTCCCCGGGGACATCCACGGCATTCTCGAAGTCCGTCGTCGAACTGATTGACCGGGCCAGAAACAGATTTGTGCCCGTCAACGTGCATGGTTTCGACACCGCGTGCGGACAACGCAGTTCCTTGAATCCCGGCAGCCGCACCAGAGTTCCCAAGGACATCCACTCCCCTGGCACTCCATCTCCTGATATCGCGCGCGCTTGCACTGGCCCAAATGCCGATGATCCGAATTTCGCCAGTGGTTCCACCACACCGAGGGCTGTGCTCGAGTCCTCGAGCATCAACGTTCCGTCGCTCAGCGAGAGTGTCGTGTGGAAGCTATTGTCCGCCGCCGCCACCTCCACCTTCTGATCGCGCGGGAAATTCTGCGGCGACTTCGATTTCAGAAAGAACACCAGCCGGCGCTCCACCGGAAAATCGTTCGGGCTTCCCAGATGCACAGGCGAGGGATCAGCTGACTCTTCCTCCTGCGCCCCTTTGCTAAGCAGGGACACCTGTGGCCGCGACCGCTCTACCGTCACCGGCACCTTCAATTCGCGGCCGTCTCGCAGCGCAACCTTCGCCGAGTAGCGCTTGCCCGGCTCCAGCGCATCGGTGGGGCCTCCAGCCTTCAAACTGAGTTGATCCACATCCTGCACGCGTCTAAGTTCCGCTGGGGTCCAGTCGATATTGTTGAACGAAACCTTCGCAACCTCATCGAGCCGGGTTCCTGAAAGAACAGCTTCCGGATCTCCCGCACTCAGAGTCAACCGGTCCAGCGAAGCCGCCTCTGAATAGGCCGTTAACGTCAGCTTGTCCGGCTTCTCCAATCCATACTGGTGGATGCTGATCGTTACCTCGCCGGGTTTTGCATCCTTCAGAGGAACTCCGAACTCCAGCATCTCCCGCTTCGGAGACTTCCACTGAACTTCAAGCGAAGTGCCTCCCGCCGGTTGCGCATCCACCTTCTCTACGCACAACGTATTCTCGCCCTGCACGTGCAGCGTGTCTTCGCGGCCTACCACTAGCGCAAGTTCATCGCTGGAAGCTACTCTCCATTTGCCCGGCGCGGATGCCACCAGGTGGAACCGTGGCCCCTCCCAGTTATCGAATCCCCACTTCCCGACCACCACTCCGCTCAAGTCGCCTGGTGGCAAAGGAGGAGCCGGCTTCGTGAGAACCAACCCGCCCTGCCCCGCATCTGCTCTCAAGGGCAGTTCGATCGGTCCCGACTTGGTTTGAATCCTCAACTTCAGATCGTGCGCCTCGGGAGTCGCATACACCATCGGCGCTCCTTCAGATGCCAGAACCAGTCCTGGCTTCTGCGCACAGAACTGCTCCGACGGATTCGACGGGTGGAGCGGGGGCAACTTCGCCGGCCCCACGGGAGGTAGTGCAATCACCACCACCGACTTGGGATCTTTGAACGAGGGCGGCACACTCAACCGCAGATTCAGTGTGTCGTCTGTCGGCAACGACAGCGCAGGAATGTACTGAAAACGTGCCGTATGCAATGACGCGAGAATCCGCGCTGTGTCCAGAATCGCTCCGATGTATGGGCTGAATACCCCTGCGCCTCCGATCGGCGAATACGCAAGCTGGTTCATCAGGTCCACGCTGCTGCCGCTGGTCAGCTGCGACACCCGATTCGACACATTCGCATCGTCGAGAACCATGCCTTCTGTGTGCTGCGTCAGGCAGGGAGCCTGCTGGTCCGAGGGCTTGTCGAAGCACTGCTGCTCCACCCGGATGCCCAGCATCGCCGCCGCCTTTTGCGCCCGCTCCTTCAATGACTTCGGGTCAGTCTGAGAGGTCACCTTGACTTCGGCGAGGTATGTATCCAGCCTCATCCTGTCCGCGTTCGCAAAATTCAGGTCCTGAACCGCCCGTACAAACACTCCAGGCCGCCCGCGAACCGCATTCCGTAACGTGCTGAAGTCTCCGCCCGTTGAAGGCGCCAGAAACACAACCGCCTGCTGCGCCTCCGCTGGGACCGTAACAAATACCCCCTCCTGCCGCACCTTCTTCGTCCACGTCTCAACATGCGTAAACCATTCAGAAGGCGGGGGATTGGTCGCACCCCGCAGGAAGCCGACAATCAACACATAGTGCGCTGACTGGCTCTCCGGAAAATCTGGATGGATCCATAGCCGATCACCGGGCAGAAGATTCGGCACCTGTCCGATCGGCAGGGTCTCCTCTCCCCGCTTCACATGGACGTCCACTTTGGGCCCAACCAGATCAAACACCGGTGGCCCGGCCTGGCCTCGTGCAGGCTTGCTCCCCAAACAAAACAAAATCAGGAACAACACCAGGGAAATTCGCCGCATTCTTCTATTGTACGGAGGTGCAGCGCAACAAAGCATTACATGCAGCACACAACTTTATCCCCGTTTGGGCCTTATTCCTATTTAGAACCCATCGCCCCGGCCTTGCGCCGCCCAAGGGTCAGGTTGCACAATCGTTTACACTGGTACGTGGATAGCTTGGAAGTGCTTTCTACTTAAAGTTTTCTCGACCCTGTGGGGTGTCAGGCAGAAGCAGAAAATTGCCATGGGGCTGCTTCGGGCCGGACTTATTTCATGCAGGACTACCTGACAAATGTTCGGGAGACAAAATTCGGTCCGTTACAGCCAGAATAGGAACCTGTGACCCGCCTCATCAGCGCCTGCTTTAGAAAAGCTCGAATCGCACCAGAGCGCGGCGGGAATAAACAGGCTAGAGATGCTTTATACGGAGAGACTTTATGAAGTCGAATCGAGCTGCGCAAAGCAGCGTAGACATTAGTAATCTCAGTATTCCAGACGCCGAGGAAATCATCGAAGAAGCCCTCAGCGAGCTTGCCTTCTCGCAGGATCCGGGCCTCGTCCGCGCACTACGCTTCCTCGCGCCCCCCGGATATCAGGTAATCGTAGAGCTTTGCAGCGAAAACGGCCGCAGCAAGCGCCGCAATGCTTCGGCCGAATCGTGGTCGCCAGAAGAAGACGAGGTCCGCATCTACTTCGAGCGTCTCGACGACAATGCCGCGCCTCTACGACAGAACCGCTCTCGCGGTCCCATCGAGCGTGACTACGACAACGAACCCGAAGAGATCCCTGCCGCCCCTGCAGACCTCGACGCACGCGTCAAGGAACTCTGCGCAGCTCTCGCAGAAGCAGAACGCGGGGGTCATGCCTTCATCGCTCTCAAGTGGTTCCGTGATTCGTTCCTGCCTCGCAAGACTTTCCGCTGGAATCAGCATCCCGAGTCTCGTCAGTCCGTGCTCGCTGAAGCCATCCAGCGCGGTGTAGTGCTCACCAGCAAAATCGCAAATCCTAAGACACCAGCCTACCCAACCACCACCATTCGCCTGAATCGCGCCGAGGCCGGAGTTCCGGAAGAAGCGCAGCGCTTCCATCCCGTTGTTATTCAAGGCGACCCCATCACGGAAGACATCCACGAGGAGCGAGGCAAACTTTGAATTGCTACTTCCTCGAGTCCACGGCTTTCGCAAAGCTCTTCGTGCTGGAGCCCGGGACCGACGCTCTCATTCACTTGATGGAGTCTGTCGAGGACAATCGCAAGCTCATCGCTGCCTCCGCTCCCCTCGAGGTCTATGCCGCTATTCGCCGACGCGAGCGCGCCGGTGACATCAGCTCTGAGAGCGCCGCCGCCGCCTTCGAAATCCTTCGCATCGAAGCGGCCCGCATGGTACAGGAACCCCTCAATCCGGCCGTCCTCGAAGCCGCCCGCCAGCTCCTCGATCGCTCTCGCCTCCGCTGGACCGATGGACTGCAGCTCGGCGCTGCCATGGTCGCCCGCGAAATGTTCCGCGGCACCGAAATCATCTTCGTCTCCGCATCACCCATGCTGCTCGAAGCCGCCCGCGCTGAAGGCTTCCACGCCCTCAATCCCGAAACCGACGTGATCGAACCCGTAAAGCAAACCGCAGCCACCCCGTAATCGCCGAGTTCACATCAGCTTGTCGAGCGTGATCGGCAATTCCCGTATGCGCTTCCCGCAAGCATTGTAGATAGCGTTGGCGATCGCTGCGCCCGTACCCGTAATCCCGATCTCGCCGATGCCTCGCGCCCCCAATGGTGTATGGGGGTCAGGAATATCGGTCCACAGAATGTCAATCTCTGGCACGTCCAGGTGCACCGGGACGTGATACTCAGAAAGACTCGGATTCATGATCCGACCCTTCCGCGAGTCCCATTGCGTTTCTTCCATCAGCGCGAGTCCGATCCCCATGATGATTCCTCCTCTGAACTGGCTCGCAGCCGTCTTGGGGTTCAGGATCCGCCCGCAGTCAAACGACCCAAGAAATCGTCTCACACGCGTCTGCCCTGTGATCGTATTCACGCCAACTTCCGCGAACATAGCGCCAAATGAGTGCATTGACCAGTGCTGCATTTCCATCGGCGCCGGCGCACTCGCTTCGACGCTCACCTCCTCCTTACCGGCCCGCCGCAGAATTGCCGCATAACTTTCTCCCTTTGACGGTTCTTTGATGACATGTAGTCCTGCCTCCCGCGACTCCACTTCATCTACGTCCAGGCCGTGCAGCGGAGATTTGTCTCCCGCCAGTTTGATCAGTTCCTCAACCAGTGCGGAATGCGCGGCCTGGATCGAAGCGCCGATCGAAGCCGATTGCGATGACCCGCCCGCAATGAAAGCTCCCGCCAGATCCGAGCTGCCATAGTTCACCTGCACGCACTGGAGCGCCACGCCCATCCGCTCTGCAACCACCTGCGTTTGTGTTGTCGCAGTGCCCATTCCCATCTCATGGGCTGCGAAATCAGCCGTGACAAAACCATTGCTCGACACGCTGAGCCGTGCCTTTCCTCCGGGCATGCGATAGTACGGATACGTCGCGGTAGCGCAGCCCATCCCAATAACCCATTCTCCTTCGCGCTGAGTACCGGGCTTGGCATGACGGCGGCCCCATCCAAACCGTTCAGCTCCGTCTCGATAGGCTTTCACGATATTCCGGGACGAGAATGGCTTGCCTGTCGTCGGATCTTTCTCCGGTTCGTTGCGCGCCCGAAGTTCAATCGGGTCGATCCCCATTTGCTCCGCGAGCTCGTCCACAGCGCCCTCCAGAGCGAAAGTCCCGATCGATTCACCGGGAGCGCGCATGAACGTATTGGCCAGCATGTCCATGTCGGCCACCTTCTGCCCAATGAGGAAGCTCTCCATCGCGTAGAGGTGGCGCGCCGGAAAAGTGAACTGCTCCGGGCAGTCATTGTGTTCGGTCATCGCCGCCACACCGGTGTGGATAAGCGCCTGAAAGCAGCCGTCCGCGTTTGCACCAATCGCGACGCGCTGCTGCGTAGTCGTCCGCCCTCCGACTGTGCGATAGACCCCTTCGCGGGAAAGAACCAGCCGCACCGGCTTCTCTGCCATCTTCGAAGCCGCCGCCGCCAGAACCTGGTGATGCCAAAGTGTCTTGCTCCCGAATCCTCCACCCACATAGGGCGACCATACGTGAACTTTGCCTTCCTGCAGCCCAAACACTTCCGCGAGCGTCCACGCGGACTGAGCTACTGCCTGCGAGGCGTCGTGGACATACAGCTCCCCGTCCTCCCAAAACAACGTGACGCCGTGCAGCTCAATCGGATTGTGATTGTGTCGCGGTGTCCGATACGTCGCATCCACTCGGTGCGCAGCGGATGACAATGCGGCCTCCGCGTCGCCCTCATTTACGGTCGGCTCCTCACCCAGGATGCTCTTCGGTTCGTGCGCGCTCTTGATGGCCTCGTCAAAGTCGATCACCGCCGGCTGTTCCTCGTACGTAGCTCGAATCAGCGACTTCGCGTGGTCCGCCTGCTCCTGCGTTTCCGCCAGCACAACTGCGATCGGCTCTCCATTCCAATGAATGCTGTCGTCCTGCATGATCGGCAGATCGCTCGGCCCAGCCGCTTTGGGTTGGCTGTTAAACAATGGCGTAGGCTTCATCTTCGGCGCGTTCTTGTAGGTCATCACCAGCTTCACGCCCGGAGCTTTTTCAGCTTCACTCGTTTCAAGCCCAGTGATGCGTCCCTTCGCGATCGTGCTGAAAACGACCGACCCATACAGCATCCCCTGCACTGGAAATTCCGCCGCAAATGGAGCAGCTCCCTTGACCTTCAATGGCCCATCAATGCGTGTTACGGGAGCCCCCACAATCCCGTGCTTGCGTGTGATCAATGGATCAGGAGTGCCGCCCGGCATCAACGAATCCGGCGCGTGTTCGATTGCCTTCTGCATCAGCTTCATCGCAGCAGACTTCAAGCTCATTGCGCTCCCTCCACCAGTTCCCGTAATACCGCCGTAATGGTGCGGGCGGCGAGCTCGATTTTGAATGCGTTGTAACCCAGCGGCTTCGCCTCAATCAACTCCGCTCCTGCCGCAGCCCTAAAGTTTTCGGCAGTTGCTTCCTTTCCACGCAGCGCTGCTTCGGCACGAAAAGCCCGCCATGGCTTGTGCGCTACGCCTCCCAGCGCAAGGCGGACATCCTTCACCATTCCGCCCTCCACATCCAATGCCGCAGCCACCGAGACAAGCGCAAAAGCGTAGCTCGCGCGATCTCGAACCTTGCGATATGTCGAACGTTGAGCAATTGGATTTGCTGGCAACTCCACGGCGACAATTAACTCACCCGGCTCCAGCACGGTCTCTACCTGGGGAGTCTCGCCAGGCAATCGATGAAACTCTGTAAGCGGCACAACGCGCTCCCCGCGCTTACTGCGCAAATGAATCAATGCATCCAGTGCGGCCAAAGCGACGCACATATCCGAAGGGTGCGTCGCTACGCACGACGTCGAAGCGCCAAGGATCGCGTGCATGCGATTGAACCCATCGATCGCATCACAACCCTGCCCCGGATCGCGCTTGTTGCAGCGCGATCCATCATCGTCATAGAAATACGCGCAACGAGTTCGTTGCAGAATGTTCCCGCCCACCGTCGCCATATTCCGTATCTGCCCGGAAGCACCGGCAAGTAGAGCTCGCGACAGAGCCGGATACCGCGAGCGAACCGCCCGATGCTCGGCAACGGCGCTGTTGCGCGCGGCTGCGCCGATACGTAAACCGCCATCTGCCCGCTCCTCGATCTCTGCCGACAGCCCCGTCACATCCACCAGCGACTCCGGCCGCTCGATTGTCTCGCGCATCAAGTCAACCAGATTTGTTCCGCCACCGAGAAACTTGGCTCCTTGAGCCGAGCCCAGCCGCACAGCGTCCTCAGCCTGTTCCGCTCGTTCATAAGTGAAGGGATTCATTCCGCCTCCAGGTAGACTTCGGAGATTGCGTCCACGATCCCGTTGTAGGCTCCGCAACGGCAAAGATTCCCGCTCATACGCTCCCGAACTTCATCCCGATCGAGCTTGACAAACTCCCCACCAGGATTGCGAGTCACGTGGCTCGGCATTCCTCGCTTGGCTTCAGCCACCATTCCAATCGCGGAGCAGATCTGCCCCGGCGTGCAGTAACCGCATTGAAACCCGTCATGCCGGATGAACGCCTCCTGAAGCGGATGCAGATGCCCATCTTCCTCCAGGCCTTCAATTGTGGTAATTTCTTTTCCCTGGTACTGCACCGCCAAAGCGAGACACGACAGGATTCGTTCCCCATCCACCAGCACCGTGCAGGCGCCGCAAGCCCCCTGGTTGCAGCCCTTCTTCGAGCCGTGGAGCTCAAGATGATCGCGCAACAAATCGAGTAGCGACGTACGCACGTCGACATCCACCTCGACCGGTTGGCCGTTAACAAGAAAGCGCACCGATACCTCCATCGCACCATGGTGGTGCGAACAGTAGGATGCATGCCTGCACGAACGCGAGGTCCTGTGAAAATTGGCTTTTTATTAGGAAGAAATGCGGGAAGATGATTCTCAGAAGAGCGCCGATTACTGCATTACCTATTGATGCACAACGTGGCTAAGTTCCTAATTCCCTTGTTCCCTCGTCACCTCGGTCCCTGTCTTTCCTGAACCGGTTCGCCCTCTCAAACTCCTCGCGCAACTCCGGCGTCCGCAGGTTCTCTCGTATGTGAGCTATATGCTGCTCCAGCGCCTGCAGCGCCGCATCGATCGCCTCCGTATTGGTCAGCGCGATATCCCGCCACATCGAAAACGGGCTCGCCCCCAGCCGCGTCATCTCCCGCAGAGCGCGTCCGCCGACATCCTTTAGCTCCGGCGCATCCCCAACGCGATCCTGCAGCAATGCGCTCATCGCCGTCGCAGTCAATTGCGGCAGATGACTCACCCATGCCACCAGCTCATCATGCCTCTTCGGTTCAAGATCGATCCCGCGTGCGCCAATCTTAATGACCCATTCACGCCAGCTCCGAGCCAGAGCTGTGGCGTCATCCGACCTGTGCCACGCCGGAAAATCCGTAAACAGCCAGACCGCTCCGCGAAATAGATTCGCATCGCCCAACTCCGCGCCGCCGCGTTCCTTCCCTGCCATCGGATGCCCTGGCAGAAAGCCCGCCCGTTCCGGAGTGTTGAACAGTCGATCCGCAGCCTCGGTGATCTGCCCTTTTGTACTTCCGACATCGGTCACCAGGTGCCCTGGCCCCAGCACTGGTGAAAGCTGCTCCATCAAATCCAGCGTCGCGTAAATGGGCACCGCAATCAGCACCACCTGCGCCTCGCGCGCTGCCGTCACCGCATCATTCGCAATTCGACTGAGCGCGCCCATTTGCTGCGCCGTCTCCGCGTGCATGCGATTGCGATTCCATCCGACAATCTCGCCTTGAAATCCCGCCGCACGCAAAGCAAGACCCACTGATGTTCCCAGTAGGCCCGTGCCCAGTATCGCGATGCTTTCCATGCGGGTTCCTTCCCGTTCAGATCCTACGTCCAACCGCCTTCGCAATCACCCGCAGCTCCATCACCAGCTTTTCAAACTGATCAGGATAGAGCGTCTGCGCTGCGTCCGACGCCGCCTTGTCCGCATTCGGATGTACCTCCACGATGATCCCATCAGCACCCGCAGCCACCGCCGCTCGCGCCATCGGAGCCACCATGTCGCGATGTCCCGTCCCGTGCGAAGGGTCTCCCACGATTGGCAGATGCGACAACTTCTTCACCACCGGAATCGCCGAGATGTCCATCGTGTTTCGCGTCGCCGTTTCATACGTCCTGATCCCGCGCTCGCATAGAATCACATCGTAGTTCCCGCCGCTCATGATGTACTCGCTCGAGAGCAGCAGCTCCTCAATCGTCGCCGCCATCCCTCGCTTCAGCAGAACCGGCTTCCGCGCCACGCCAAGCTCGCGCAGCAAATTGAAGTTCTGCATATTCCGCGCGCCCACCTGGAAGCAATTCACATAGGGCAGCATGGGCTCAATCTGCGAAATCTCCATCACCTCGCTGATGACCAGCAGCCCATGCGCGCGCGCCGCCTCATGCATCAGCTTCAGTCCCGGAATACCCAGCCCCTGAAATGCATACGGCGAACTACGCGGCTTGTATGCGCCCCCGCGCAGGAAGCTCGCACCGGCCGCCTTCACGCTCTTCGCAATTTCGAAAATCTGCTCTTCGTTCTCAATCGAGCAAGGCCCCGCCATCACCACAACCTGTTCGCCACCGATTCTCACTCCATTTGCAAACTCAACCAACGTGCCTGCCGGCCTGAAACCCTTGCCAGCCAGCTTGTACGGTGAGCTGATCCGGTGAACCTTCAGCACACCCGGCAGATTCTCAAACTTCGTCAGATCCAGCGCGGCCGTGGGCCCCACACCTGCCAGAATCGTCTGCGTCTCACCCGTCGTGCGGTGAACCTCCACTCCCTCTTCCACCATCACTTCGATCACGTAATCAATCTGCTCTTCGGTGGCCTTCTCCTGCATCGCAACGATCATTTTTCTTTCCCAGTCTCGGGCGCCGATCCCGGAGTGTAGCCTGCCGGTGCGCCAGTGCCGTGGCCCTTCAGGGCAGCTCTCTCTGATGCCAACTCATTCCGCTGCAGCGCCCGCATCACGTCAATGATTCGCTCATAGATATGCGTCAATTCGATGTCTGGCAACGGCCCTTTGTTCGCCGCCCGCACATTCTGATAGATCACCTTTTCGCGCGCCGGCTCGTACACCGGCAGCGACGTTTTCACCTTCAGATGACCGATCATCAGGGCCGCGCGGGCCCGCTCGCTCAGCAACTCCACAAGCTGGCGGTCCAGAACATCGATTTGAGCGCGCAATTCTTCAAGCGTCATTTCATCCTCGTTATGCGTGAATAACTGCCTTCAGCCGTTAGCTTCTAGATCCACAGCATCCAGCTCTTTCGCGTTAGCACCAACGCAGCTGATCTCATTCAGACCAGCTAGAAGCTAAAAGCTAGGAGCTAGAAGCTGCCTTTACAGGGTCAGCGCCGCTTGGGGCTGGCGCAGACCCTTGATAAATCGAGCAACAGCTTCTGGCGCTGCTTCGGGAGTCGACCGCTCGATCAACTCCACAATCGCGCTGCCGACCACCGCCGCTTCCGCAAACTCCCCCACCCGCGTCACATGCTCCGCGTTGGAGATGCCGAATCCCACGGCCACCGGCAGCTTGCTCCATCGCCGAATCCGGCTCACCAGCGCCTCGGCATCAGCCGTCAGACTCTGCTGCTTGCCCGTGATTCCCACGCGCGAAATCGCGTAAATAAATCCCTTTGCATGCCCCGCGATCGCCTCGAGCCGCTCGTCGGGACTCGTCGGCGCTGCCAGAAATATCGGCGCAAGTCCCGCACGTTCCATTTCCGCAAGATATTCGGCGGCCTCTTCCACGATCAGATCGATCACCAGCACGCCGTCCGCACCCGCCGCCTTGGCATCATCCACAAACCGCCGCAGCCCGTAGCGCAAAATCGGATTCAGATACGTGAAGATCACCAGCCCCGCATCCCGCCGCGCGGCGCGAATCTCCTTGGCCACCCGCAAAACGTCCGCCATCCGCGTATGCCGCGCCACCGCCCGCTCGCTCGCCCGCTGAATCACCGGTCCATCCGCCAGCGGATCGCTGAACGGCACTCCCAGCTCAATCACATCCGCGCCGGCGTCGATCGCCGCAATCGCGATCTTCAGCGAGGTCTCCACATCGGGATCCCCCGTCGTGATGTATGCCACCATCCCCGGCTTGTGATTGAACTTCAACGCCATATGATCGAAACTCGTTCTGAAGAGAGTTCGTTTTCCAACAGCTCCCTGGTGCTGATCCCTGTTCCCTAATCCCTGCTTCTTTAATTCCTGCTCGTTTACAGCTTTAGCTCTCGCGCAATAATCCCCATGTCCTTATCGCCGCGTCCTGAAAGGTTCACTATCAGTATGTCATGCGGTTTAAACGTCCCCGCAATCCGCAAACACTCCGCCACTGCATGCGCGCTCTCCAGCGCCGGCAGAATTCCCTCCGTCCGCGCCAGTTTTACGACAGCAGCCATCGTCGCCGCATCGTCCTGCGACACATACTCCGCGCGCCCCGAGTCGTGCAGCGCCGCGTGCTCCGGCCCGATCGATGCATAATCCAGTCCCGCCGATACCGAATGCGTCTGCGCAATCTGCCCGTCTTCGTCCTGCAATATGTATGACAGCGTCCCCTGCAGCACTCCCGGCACCCCGCCGCGAAACCGCGCCGCATGTTGCCCGAGTTCCGTTCCTGTCCCGCCTGCCTCCACGCCGATCAGCCGCACATCGCGATCTTGCAGAAACTCATAGAACGCCCCAATCGCATTCGACCCGCCGCCTACGCACGCAATGATCGCGTCCGGCAAACGTCCTTCCTTCTCCAGGATCTGCTCCTTCATCTCCTTGCTGATGCAGCGATGAAAATCCCGCACCATCGTGGGATACGGATGCGCCCCCAGCGCGCTTCCCAGCAGATAATGCGTGCTCCTCACATTCGTCACCCAGTCCCGCATCGCCTCGCTGATCGCATCCTTCAGCGTCTTCGATCCAGACGAAACCCCGCGAACCTCCGCGCCCAGCAGCCGCATGCGCAACACGTTCAGCTCCTGCCGCTCCATGTCCACATCGCCCATGTAGACCACGCACTCCATCCCCAGCAGTGCACACACCGTCGCTGTCGCCACCCCGTGTTGCCCCGCGCCCGTCTCGGCGATGATGCGCTTTTTGCCCATCCGCTTTGCCAGCAGTCCCTGGCCCAGCGCGTTATTGATTTTGTGCGCTCCCGTGTGCAGCAGGTCCTCCCGCTTCAGATAGATCTTCGCCCCGCCCAGTTCCTCCGTCAGCCGCTTCGCAAAGTACAGCGGCGTCGGGCGTCCCGCGAAATCCCGCAGCAGGTCATCCAGCTCTTTCTGAAAGACCGCATCGGACTTAGCCAGCTCATACTCATGCTCCAGTTCGAGCAGCGCCGCCATCAGCGTCTCGGGAACATACCGCCCCCCATAGATGCCAAAACGCCCCGGACGCGACTCCGAGGGAGTCGATGGAAGAATTACGGATGCCATTGAGGTCAACCTCTCGCAGAAAAACGATAAATTCGCTCCTTCTCAGTTTACAGGCACCCAATTTCGGCCCAGGATCAGCGCCCTTATCCGTCAGCCCGGGAACTCCTCCTCCGACTGCTTTGTAAGGTCGACGATCGCCCGGGAAAGCGCAGCCTTGGCCAACTCGACGCTGGCAGGGCAACGACTCATCCGGCGAAGGGAGTAGTCGATGAGTGAGGAGGTGCCTACAAGGGCTTCGGCAAGGTACGGATCGGAGCTCATGAGCTCAGCGATTCCGGCACGCCAAATATTAAGAAAGCCCTAAATTCGCCGTGATGCGAAACCATCGTTCCTGAAACACCCCTCGGCCAGTCAAAGCGCAGCCGAAGAAGAAACCATCCGGAGCCGCTCGATAAGGTCGCCGGGGTAGATGGGCTTCTTCAGCAACGGGAACGCGTGTTCGCAATCGAAGTCCTCAAGCACGGTGGCAGCGGCCTCGGTTGTTCCGGAGATCAGGAAGATCTGCGCGCCCGGATACATTGCGCAAAAAGCCTTAGCCAGCTCCACTCCGTTCATCGGCTCCATCATCACGTCTGTGACCAGAATGTCGAACCGCGAGGTCCTGGCGAGTTCAAGAGCCTGGGGGCCACTGAACGCTTCGACCGCGTCGAACCCTGAGCGATTAAGGATCATGCTCAGCGTTGTGGCGATTACCTGATCATCATCGACTATGAGCACACCCGGCTTTGTGGACATCAGCGCTCCAGCACTAGCGAGTGCCCTTAGGGGAAGGGCCCAAGGCTCGTTATCTAAAATTTGCTCACCTGAATCGTGGTTGTCAAGACTCCGTCCCGTCTCCGCTTATAAGAGATTTGACGGTTTTGCCCTCGCAAACGTTTACATCCAATCGATGCGCTTTTCTTAATGAATACAAGGGTTCTTCCGAGTTAAACTGCATGTAGAGAAGTGCTAGGCTCCGCCATTGGAGATGGAGAATATGCGCTCGATGTTGCCCCTCGAATTTCCGCATCGCATGAACGCTGATGGAACGATCAATTCGATCTGCCCACACTGCTACGCGACGGTGGCAACTTCCACGTGGGAAGCTGAGTTGGAGCGTGCCGAACTCGAGCACACGTGCGACCGCTCACGGTTGCGCTCGTTTGGAACGACTCACCGGCCGCCCTTCCGGCAGACCTGGATACCTCCGGAAAAGCTGAATAAGACAGCCTGAGGCACCCGCTAAAGGCGGGGATACGAGATCTGTGAGAATCCATCGCGAGTGTCCTGCTTGGCCCCAGGGCTTTCTGCAATCGAAAAGTACCCATTTTGAGCCTTTCTGAAGTGACTCTTGATTCGTTGACAGTTCCTTTTCGCCCGTGATCCCTTGTACGCAGAGCGAATCCTTGCCGATCCTCTTCAATCGAGTTCTGGTCTTCATCGCTATTCCGTTCCTGGCGCTCGTCGGGTTGCTGTTCCTCTGCGTCCGCGTGCTGCTGGCCGGAAGCCTGCATATTGTGGGGTGGAAGTTGGCGTGGCCGCCCGTGGAAGTCTCTGAGAGCGAGGCAGAGCGTTGGGACTGAAGCCCGCCGATCACTGCACAACTACCGGCCGGATAATCCGAGGGCACCGGTACCCTGCCACTTTCTCCAGCCCCATAGAGAAACTAAAGTCCTGAATCCGGGTATAGAGCTCTATGTCACACGAAGAGCGCGTCAAACTGCTCCGTGAAATCGAGGAAATACGGTCCACAATAGAAGAATTGCAGCCTGAGGTGCACCAGCAGGAAAGATCACTCGGCCGCGGATCAGACTGGACCCGAACCCAGCTGGCTGCGCTTCGTAAGGAACTGGCGCGTGATATGGAGCAGTTGCACGCGGGCTGAGAAATAAACAACAAACTCCGAAATACCGGCCGAGCACACTGACTCTTTGGGTTGACGGTACTTGAAAACTTGGGTGATGGCGTCCCCGTCAGCAACTGCAAGAACGCACGCCGCTTCAAATTCGCAGAAATCGAAGCAGCCATTTGCTTCATTGCTTCACGACGCGCTTCGTCTCCCTTGAACACCTTCTCAATTCAAAGCTGAAACCGCCGGCAACGAACCGATCCGGAGCTGACGTTTCTAGTCGGCTACTGCACCCGGGTCGAGGCTGGCGCCCGTTGGTCGTCGGGCGCGAAGGTGATCGAGAATGGCGCTGGGGTGAACCGGCTTCGCAAGGATGCTGAACTCATGTCCTGCGTCGATGGCGTCCTGCAGCAACTGAGCGGTGCGCTCGTTGCCGGAAATCAGCAGAACCTGGCACTCGGGATGAAGTTGAGAGATGGCAAGCGCGGCTTGAATCCCGTTCATGGGCTCCATCATCACGTCGGTCACTACATTATCGAAGGACGACTCCCGGGCCAGTTCCAGGGCTCTCGCGCCGCTGTAAGCCGCGGTCGCGTCAAACCCGCTGATGTTGAGAGCCATGACAAGAGTGTCGGCGACTACGGCATCGTCATCGACCACAAGAACTCGAGGCTTAGGTCCACTGATCAAGATGGAGCCCTTCTGGAGCTTCGGTCTTAGAATTGATGAGCCCGGCAGACCGTTTAGTTGTACAACAGAAACCTGCAACCGGTCGAGGCGGTTTCTTGTGTCTGCTAGCCGGCATTGGGCGGCGCAGAGTGCTTCGGCCTATTGTGCTCAGTGAAGAACCGGGAAAGCCACATGATCACTTCGGCAGTGTCCTGCATGTCGGCGGGGGCTTGCCATCTTCTCGCCGCATCGTGTGCACCTGGCAGAAACCGGGCGCACCTGCGCGTCGGAGATGAAGGCGAGTTCTGATCTTATTGCCATGAGCCCAACCGTGTCGTTCGGCTTTTTCACCAGCAAACTCGGGCGGCCAACCACCGACATCGGAGGTTTGCTCGCTGCGTTCCAGGTCGGGCGGTCGATAATGTCGGCAAGGCGCCCGGTGAACCTGCGAAGCGCCCCGCAAGAGAAGCATACCCGCAAGAATTTCATCGAAATTGCGATACGGATCGATGGGCACGAAAGAAGAAAGCACAGGTTGTGGCATCGGGCAGGGTGCGCCACAACCTGTGTCGCTGAAGTTCCCGTTAGAATCAAGAGATCATGGCGGCTTGGACCACCGGGGCTCCGCTGGGGCCATATGTGCTGCTTGCGCCGATTGGCGCTGGGGGCATGGGCGAAGTGTGGAAGGCGCGGGATACGCGGCTGGATCGCATCGTCGCCATCAAGACATCCAAGGAGCAGTTTTCGGAGCGCTTCGAGCGCGAGGCTCGCGCCGTGGCGGCGCTGAATCATCCGCACATCTGCCAGCTCTACGACGTGGGGCCGAATTACTTGGTGATGGAGTTCATCGACGGCGCGCCGCTGAAGGGGCCGCTACCTTTGGAGAAAGCGGTCGAGTTTGCCGGGCAGATTCTGGAGGCGCTGGATGCGGCGCACCGCAAGGGGATCACACATCGCGATCTGAAGCCGGCGAACATCCTGGTCACCAGGCAGGGGATCAAGCTGCTGGACTTCGGGCTGGCGAAGCAGAGCGGTCCGCTACAGCAAACCGACGCCACCCTGACCGAGGCGCTGACGCAGCGCGGGGTGATCGTGGGGACGCTGCAGTACATGTCGCCGGAGCAGTTGCAGGGGAAGGAGACGGACGCGCGCAGCGATCTGTTCGCCTTTGGGTGCATCTTGTACGAGATGCTGACGGGGAAACTGGCGTTCGAAGGAGAGAGCGCGGCGAGCGTGATCGCGGCGATTCTGGAGCGCGAGCCTGCGCCACTGACTGCAGCGCCGCCGCTGGAGCGGGTCGTGCGGCGCGCGTTGGCGAAAGACCCCGATCAGCGCTTTCAGACGGCGCGCGATTTGAAAATCGCACTCACCTGGGCGATGGAGCAGCGGCCTCCATCGGCTGCGGCCAGACCACCCCGCCGCTGGTGGATCGCGGCCTCGGCCTTGGCTGTCGGGATCTTTCTCGCCGGCTGGGGCGTTTCACACTTCCGCCAGCCACTCGCAGACGACCGCGTGTTCCGTCTCGATATCGTTCCACCCGAGGGCGGCCAATTCACCTTCGGAGTCGTCACCGGCGGCTTCGCTTTGTCGCCCGATGGCCGGACCGTCGCCTTTGTCGCGTCGGCCGACGGAAGGACCGGGCTCTGGGTCAGGCCGCTGGACAGCACAATGGCACGGCTGATCGCCGGAACCGAAAGTGGTGGGTTTCCCTTCTGGTCCCCGGATGGCAAGTCCCTCGGCTTTTTCACGGCAAGCCAGTTGAAACGGGTCGATCTGGCGGGCGGGACTCCGTCCGTCATCTGCGGTACGGCATCAGGCCGCGGCGGGGCCTGGACCAGCGACGGTCGAATCCTGTTTGGAACGCCGTCCTCCGGCTTGTTCCAGGTGTCCGCGGACGGTGGAACGCCCTCATCACTCACCACGCCCGATGCTTCCCTCGGCGAGTTCAGCCATCGCTGGCCGCAGGTGCTTCCCGGCGGTCGCTTCCTGTATCTTGCCCCAAGCCGGAAGGCCGGGAATGTAGGTAGTATTTATGCGGGCTTGTTGGCCAAGCCCGGGGAAGGCAGACGGCTGTTGTCGGCCGAGACCAACGCATTGTATGCGCCAGGCGGCAATGGCAAAGACTACTTGCTCTGGATGCGCGGCGGAACCTTGGTCGCCCAGGAGTTTGACCCGGGCACATTCCAACTCGCCGGGGAACCTCGTATGGTGGCGGATCCGGTCGCCGCGAACGGGCTCTCGGGCAGGATGAATGTGGCAGCGGCGGCGACCGGAGTGCTGATGTACAGCGCTTCCAACACACTGAGCCAACTCACCTGGTTCGATCGCGGGGGAAACAATGTGGGGGTAGTGGGCGACCCAGGCGAATACTCCATGTTGCGCCTCTCGCCGAACGGACGCCGCGTGGTTGTTGCACGTGAGCGCGCGGGGGTTCCCGATCTCTGGCTTTTGGACGTGGAGCGCCATGTTTCCAGCAAGTTGAACAGTTCGGGTTCGAACATGTACCCGGTCTGGTCGCCTGACGGCCGGACAATTGTGTTCAGTTCCACCGCAGGACTGTTTCGAAAGGATTCGAGCGGGGCCGGGAACGAGCAGCGTCTCTCCCAGTCCCATACGGGTCAATTTGGCAGCGACTGGTCGCGCGACGGGCGCCTTGTCCTATACGAGGAACTCAGTCCGGAAGGTGGGAGGGACCTGTGGGTTATTGAAGTCACCTCCGAAGGCAGCCCCGCCGGTACGTCGAGAGCCTACCTGCGGACACCGGCCAATGAGCGGCACGGTCGCTTCTCGCCGGAATCACCGCCCCGTTGGGTGGCCTACCAGTCGGATGAGACCGGCCGGAATGAAATCTACATCCAGGCATTTCCGGAGCCGCGCGGCCCCATTCCGATTTCGACTGGTGGCGGGCAATATCCGGCATGGGGAGCGGGCGGACAGGAGTTGTTCTATGTGTCGCCTGACAATAAGCTGATGGCCGTTCGCTTGAAGCTGGGGGCGAATTCCGTGGAGCCATCTACCCCGCGCGTGTTGTTTTCGCTGTCGGCGGTTGACAATGAGATTCCTCCCTACGATGTCGCCCCGGATGGACGCTTCCTCGTGCGTGCCACGACGGGGCAGGCCGGAAAGCCGCTGACCGTGATCGTCAACTGGCCGGCGCTGTTGAAGAAGGGAGCGGGTGCGCCATGACGAGGGGCGAATACTTGCTGTGCAACGGGAACTTCATAATGCCGACATGCCGACGGCTGTATTGCGCGCGGATGGCCACGCGGAATGTCCCGAAGTAGCTCCCGCCTGCTCGCCAAACGCCTACCAACGCCGGCCAGACTGGCATGTCAACGCGATCGGGAGCGATAAACCGCCATATCGGAAACTGGCCACACGGAAGTCGCTTGGCGGGTGTATGAGCGTTCCGGCCATCATTGTCTTCTTTCCTAGCCAGTTTGTTCCTTTCATCCGCGCGGGTTGTGTGAGCGCCGACCGCCCAACGTGTTTTTTCCTTTCTTGAGACCAGTTGCAGTTTCAGCCGCGCCCAGTTCAGAGTCGGCACTTACCTCGCGCGATGTTCTCCCAACTGGCCCGCCGATGAAGGCGGTATACTCGCCAACGGGGAACGCCAGTTCTCCATTTCACGCTGAACCAGCACAAATCCTCCAAACGAAGAGCGCAAAACTCGAGTCTGGTCTGAGTCCGCGAGAATTGCACCGGACGTTCTGCGTCGGGCCAGCACACACGCTCCCTGAAAGACGCCCACCTCACTTCGAGATCTTCATCTCGAGCTCAAAGGCCTTTCGAAAGTAAACCAGCGCGCGTTCGGCGATGTCGATATCAATTGCGAACTGACCTTGCTCGGCATGACTGCAATGAGGATCGGACGACTGCGCCTTCATCAGGGCGATCTTCTGCTCAAGGTAGGCGATGTGATCTCGCAGCGGGCGTTGCATTCGGAGGGATTATATTCCCAAAGCCGAAGGACATGCTGAATCGATCGGCCTCGGGAGAAAGGTCGACAATCCCGATGGCGAGTCAGAAAGCGAGTATGGAGCTAGCAAAGGTCGGGGGCTTCTCTCCACATCTGGCCTTGATCGTGCTCGGGGACGACATTCCCGGAGTCTTCGCGGCGTGCGGAGGTTTGCGGACGCGAGCGCGCTGCCCGATCTCGACCAGAACCCGTCTTCCGCGATGCCCGCATCTAAGTACTTCAGGTGCACGGGTTGAAGCGAGTGTTGATCGTTCTATCCGTGTCCGAAGGGGCGCTCCCCGCCAGGAGAGCGCCCACGAAAACCCTGCCCCCAGGTTCCCCGGCATCATCTGGTCATTTTAGGCGTTGCCGGAAACTTCCGCGCAATCCGATGGAGTATCCCTGTAAAGCCCAAAAGCAATCGGAAAGAGTCCCCAGCGCGCTTTGCAGGCAATTACCGCCGGATCGGGCAAGATGAATATGACTGGGTTCTTCTCAATCGAAGCTGGCTTGCAACAAGGGCACGCTTCAGCCGCGGCCGTGGTGCCGCAAAGGGAGTGTGGGCTTAGTCCCTGCAATCTATTCACGCCGATCCACGAAGGGAGCAGAAGCCGGCCGGAGCTACAAGCTAATGGCAACAAGCCTCTCGGCGACAGACTAAAATCAGGAGATAAACCCAATCACGTGTATTACGTGCAAAGGCAATAATATACTTGACGCACATTGCGCGAGCAACTATATTATTAGTTGCCGTGACAGGGCTAGCGCTTCTATTGGTCAACCGCGTTATAGGACAAGCAATCGCTCACGGCTCCGCTGAGCGAGGGTCTTATGCGCTCACTCGGTCCGCTTTCGCAGAACTGAGACCAATGGGAGGCTCCAAACGAGTCCGTATAACTGACCCTTCCGTAGACGAATACAGCGAGACTACCTTTGTTAATCCGCTCGTGAGTTTCGGGAAGAAGATGGGCTGGGCTGAGATTCCCATCCGGCCCCAATTCAAGAACCGTCGCTTTTCCTTCTACCGCTTGTTTTTGATCAGGGAAGAGCACTCCCGCCTGAGCGCCTACTCGCGGAATATGCTCATATGCAAAAACGAGTCTGTCGGTGGGATTTCGAAGGACAGTAATGGCTTCCAGTTGAATTCTGAAAGCTGGAGTTCTGCCGGTGTTCTCAAAAGAAATAGGAATCTCGATTGGGTCTCCGTCTTGGAGATGTATAGGCGCGTTTTCATGGACGGTCACCCAAGCCCGTTCCTCAATCGCGAAATTGCGATTGGCATCATACCACTGAACAAAAGCTATGCCGCCATATATCCACGCGCCTATGGCAGCTATCCATGTAGCCCAGCGTATCGAATTCTGTACGGAATAATTGCGTTCATCGCGGCGTGTTTGATCTCCTTTCGCTATCTGGTTCTCGGAAAGCCGTTCTTCGTCCCATTTCTGCCTAACCTCATAGTTCTCATTCTGACTTTCCTGTGCGGCATGTATGGAAGTGGTTTGCTGCTGGAGACGTTCGTCCACCCGATTGAACCCGGATGCGACACTGTCGGTCACCTGATGCAAAGCGGCAATCATCTGCCGCAGCAGTTTCCCGTAGTACATGGAACCGTATCCTCCACGTGTGTCAAATATCTTATTGTCCTTGATCCTTCCACTATACGGACAGACAATGAGGCATGGACAAAGACAAGAAACCAGACATATGGGCAATCGTGTCTTGGTTGGGGCCAGCAATCCTTTCCGCAATTTGGCTCTATATCCAATTGCAGGTATGGAAACAAGAGGGAAAGGACCATATGCTGACGGCTGCGAATATGGTCGTCACTATTGCTCTCTGGCTATGCTTAGCCGGATCGATCTATCGCGCTCACCGAAGAAATAGAGAAATTTCAAATTTAATGGACGGCGCTTTAGTTGTAGCGCAAGAGACAAAAGCTGCGGGGAGACAGGCCACGTTGCTGTTCCACCTTGCAGATTGCGCTATAGACCTAAAGTCGCGTTTGGAACTCGCCGAGTTTAGCTGGCGAAAAGCCGGGGATATTCTGGTTTATCCTCTAGACCTTTCCAAGAACAGCTATAAGGAATGGGGCCATCATATCAACGAACAAAGAGACTTCATGTGTGTCTATACCCAACACAGGGTACGTCTCAGCGTAGATCTTCCAGGATTCAACTCTCGGATGTTGGAGCACGGTTATCCGTCGGATTGCGAATACCCAATATTTCTTTCCGATCTCCAAGACCACATCAACACGCTTGAGAGACTTGGGAAGCGCGTCTGGGAGTCTGAAGATGTAATGGAGAGCCTGTATGCAAAAAAGGACTGAATATCATGAGGGTTCAGAAGCACGAAAGAACTTCGAGGAAACAATGCAGAAGCTCTTTCGCGCTCCGAAAACTGCACTAGCGAAACCACCAAAGCCTAAGAAGGCAGAGAGCGAGAAGTGATGCGTTTCCCGCGATGCCAACGAGCAAGGCGTGTGTCAGTCTGCTCCCTGTCCCGTCAGTTGGGTGTAGGTGAGGCGGCGGCCTACCGCTTGCAGCATGGCGAGGGCAAAGCGATCTTCGTCGGTGAGGGGGTTATCCTTCGTGCTCCGATTGTTGAAGCGGAACACCTGCTCACTGACATAGCGGTCCAGATGGAACGGTTCTACCGCAACATAGGTGCCCTTCAGTCCACGCTTCAAGAGACTCCAGAAGTTCTCAATGCCGTTGGTGTGGACTTCGCCGCGAACGTATTCCTGAACGTGATTCACGGTCTTGTGAATGAAGTTCTTGTGCAGCTCGTCATAGCTAGCATACGCATCTGTGTGGAGCTTAGAACCTTTCTCAATGTTGTTCAGGATTTCGTTCTGAACCGTCTCGCGCTTCACGTTGGGGATCACCTTAGCGCGAACCTGTCTAGCTTCCCGATCCAGCATCCCGAACACACTAGCCTTGCCGTGTGTGCCACGGGCTTGATTGAAGCGAATACGGCGCTCACGGTGCATATTCTTGGCGCGTCCACCGACATAGGTTTCGTCGATTTCGATAGGACCGCTGTCAGACCCGCCAAGTTTGGCGAAGCTACCAGACTTCATTGCTTCCCGAACACGGTGGAGCATGAACCATGCCGACTTCTGGGTGACGCCGATGGAGCGGTGAAGCTCATAGCTAGAGATACCGTTCTTGCAATTGCAGATCATCCAGACCGCCGTCATCCACTTGTCCAGACCGATAGGCGAGTCCTCAAAGATCGTGCCCACCTTGACGGTGAATTGCTTCTTGCAGCCCTTGCAAAACCACAGTTTCCGCGTGCTTACAAACGAGTTTGCTTCCGACCCGCAACGAGGGCACGTAACCTTGTCATCCGGCCAACGCATCCACTTGGCATACTCGAAAGCTCTGTCCGGGTCACCGAAGTAAACTATTGCCTGCTGGAGAGTTACGGGCTTTTTCATTTCCTTGAACCTCGATCTATAAGCAGAATACTACTTATGATCTTGTGTGTCAAGTATGTTATTGCCCGTGCAAAAAACCGGGGGGGAGGGGGGTAGCTAGGTGGGCTGTACGGAAGGTTGCTGACAGATTTAACCGCCGAGACCTCCAAACCCGCAGCCAGAAAACGGCACACTCCGCGCCCACGACCCCGCTCCGTCATGAGATAAACCCAATCACATGTATTACGTGCAAAAAGCCGGGGGGGGAGGGGGTAGTAGTGGGTACGGACATAGCTAGGTACCCTCAAGCTGAAGCATCAGCTCTTCCCATTCCGCGGTTAGCTGCGCAAGCTGCTCTCGCAGTCCCGAAGCCAGTTCGGTCAGCCGTTGGGTCTCCAACGCCGAGACGAATACCCCCAGCTGCTCCTCCGTATGGACGATCGATGCCTCTACGCGGGGAATTTCCTCTTCCAGGAACGCGCACCTTTCCTCCATCTGCTTCTGCTTGATCGGATTCAACCGCCGCGGCCTGTTGTTCCCCGCTGTGCCCTCGTCCCCACCCTCAATCACGATGGTTGCACCAGTAGCAACCACAGTACTCACTTCGGTGGGTGAGGCGGGTGCCCCTGACCTCGACTTTGCGATCAGGGAGAGATGTTCGGTCTGGAAAGAAGGTCCACCCGAACTCTCCCGAGCCGCCAGCTCTTCTTTCTTCCTCAGATAGTCCTCGTAGTTCCCCGGGTACGGGTGGATCGCCCCGCTCTCCACCTCGATGACCCGCGTTGCCAGCCGATCGATGAAGTAGCGATCGTGCGACACAAACACGACCGTCCCCGAGAACGCCGCGATCGCCTCCAGCAGCACGTCCTTCGCCCGCATATCCAGGTGGTTGGTGGGCTCATCCAGCAGCAGGAAGTTGGATGGCGAAACCAGGATCCGTGCCAGCGCAAACCGATTCCGCTCGCCCCCCGACAACACGCCCAGCCGCTTGAATACGTCATCCCCCGAGAAGAGGAAGCACCCCAGCAGCGACCTGAGCTCTGACTCGGGAACCTTCACCGCCGCCCGGCTGATGTCCTCAAGCATTCGCGCCTCGGGGTCGAGCACCTTGTACTGATCCTGCGCAAAGTACTCGCTGACCACGTTATGTCCCAGCTTAATCGTCCCCTTGGTCGGCTGCTCCATTCCGGTCAGCAGCTTGATCAGCGTTGACTTGCCCGCCCCATTCACTCCAACCAGCGCCACCCTGTTGCCGCGCTCAATGCTGAATCGCGCGTCACGGAACACTAGCTTTGGCCCGTAGCTCTTGCTCAGTCCCTCGGCCTCCACGACCATCCGTCCCGAAGGTGTCGGCTGCGGAAACTTGAAGTGGATCACCGGCTCTTCTTCGGGAATCTCGATCCGCTCGATTTTCTCCAGCTCCTTGATCCGCGACTGCACCTGCTTGGCCTTGGTCGCCTGGTAGCGGAACCGGCTGATGAACGCCTCAAGATGCTCGATCTGATCCCGCTGGTTCTTGTATGCCGCCTGTAACTGTGCGAGCCGCTCACCCTTCTGCGACAGGTACTTCGTGTAGTTTCCGTGAAAGATGGTCAGCCGCTTGTTCCATATCTCCACTGTCCGATCGATCGTCACATCAAGGAAGTACCGATCGTGCGAGATCAGGATGTACCCGAATGGATAGCCATGCAGATAGTCCTCCAGCCAGTTACGCGTCTCAAGGTCTAAATGGTTCGTCGGCTCGTCCAGCAGCAGCAAGTTCGGCTTTGCCAGAAGCAGCTTGGCCAGCGCAATCCGCATCTGCCACCCACCCGAGAACTCGTCCACCTGTCGCGACCAGTCCTCCTTGCCGAAGCCAAGCCCCGTCAGAACCGTTCCAACCTGCGCATCAAGCGCATACCCATCCAGCGCGTGGAACCGCTCCTGCAACACCGAGAATCGCTCCGCAACTGCCTCATACTCGGGGCTCGCATGATCCAGTTCCGACATTTGCGCCGCCGCGCGCTCTATCTCGCCTTCCATCGCCCGCAGCTCATCGAAGACGCTGAGGCACTCTTCGAAGACCGTTCGCCCGGTCAACCGCAGTCCCTCCTGCGGCAGGTAGCCGATGCTCATACCGCGCGTCTGCTGCATAACCCCGTAGTCCAGCGACTCGAGGCCCGCCAACACCTTCATCAGCGTGGACTTGCCGGTGCCGTTCGCACCAACCAATGCGGTCTTTTCGTTATTCCGGATCAGCCAGTTGGCCTCAGTGAACAACACGCGAGGCCCGAAACGCTTACCGGCATTCTGCAGAGAGAGCATTCCCTCTCATTTTCGCAGAAAACTGGCTAGCGTCCGCCGGACGGAGCGGCAGGCGGCGCCTGAGGCGGCGCAGGTCCCGCAGGATTGGGAGTAAACGCCTTCAGCGCATCGAGGTTGCTCTGCACCTTCTGCCACTTGCCCGGATCCTTCTTCGTTCCGGCAGGAGCAGCTGCTCCCGAGTAGAAGCCGAGGACGTTCTTCTGCAGCGCAATCGACGTCGCATCGAACTTCTTGTCAGCCAGCTGCGAGAGCATCTTCGCGTAGGTATCGTCGGCTAGGCTGTACTCGCCGGCGGCGGTCGGCTTACCGCTGTCGAGATCATTGTCCGGCAGCTGCAGGGATTTCTTCTTCACATCCCCGAGAAGCGCGCCATATTGGTCCACGGTCTTGTTTATGCTCGTGAAGTACAGGTCCTCGGTCTTGGGCGTCGGGACATTGAAGTCCAAAGCCTTGAGCGGCCCAACCTTCGGGATGATCTTCAGCAATAGAGCGAGGAATCGCACTCCGAAACCGGCTCTCTGGTAGTTCTTGCCCCAGGACTTCTCGTAGTCCGCTCGAGTCAGCCGATACAGGAACTTCTGCTTCTGGAAGTTCGGCACCTCGCGCATGATTTCCTTCTTATGGGTCTTCAGCGCCACCTGCGTCATGTGAGGAATCAGGGTGCTAACCGAATAGCGGAAAGAACCGATGGCTAGGTCCTCATGCGGCACCACGTCTTTGAACTGCATGCCGTAGACGACGGGGAAGACGCGCTCCAGCAGTTCCTTCGAGACCTGAAACCCAATGAAGTCGTGATACTGCTGTGGCGCATAGCGCTCTTTCGCGACCTGCGCCATGTCGAAGCCAAACTCGGTGCGAATATGTGCAGTTTTGTCCTGCGCATAGAGCACGATGGGCCCAAACTTCGCTCGCAGCTTCGGATAGGCGATCGCGACAGCTTCGTTCACCGCTGGATGGCCGGTTACGTCAGCTGCGTAGTGCGAGAGTGCGCCAAGTGCGAAGGCGTATTCGTCAGCATTCTGGCTTTCCTTGATGAGCTCCAGCACAAAATCGCCGCTGCGCACATAGTGCACAAGATCGCTGAATTCCTTGTTGCCGAACGGATAGTAACCCATATCCTGAATGACGGCGCCGCCATATGCGTAGGCATGAGCCTCGCGCATCTGGTCGTCTGTCAGTCCCGGATAACGAGCTGAAATCATAGGCCGCAGATGATCGTTCCATAGCAGATCAATGAGTTCTTCGTGCGTGAGAACCGAGTACGCATGAGATGCGCCGCAACCAATGAGCAGAACCGCGAGAATTGCGATGGTTCGCATGATGACTGCGATCCCAACCCGGCGAGGAAACCGACGGGAACTGAGTAGTTTAAGCATCATTCGGTCTTTCTATAGCTGGAACTCTAGGAGATACTTCTCAGTTCGATGCCCTTCTCAAATGCTGCGTTGTACTCCGTCTCATGGGCGAATCTCAACTGGAGTGCCGACCGGAACGAGTTTCCAGACCTCGTCAATCTCCTCATCGGTTAAAGCGATGCAGCCAAAGGTCCAGTCGAAAAGCCGATGGCGAGCGCCGACCCACCCCTTGCCGTTCGGCAGTCCGTGAATCATGATCGCGCCGCCAGGAGAGACCCGCTGGCGACCCGCACGCTTCCGCTCTTCAGCATTGGGATACGAAACGTGCAGGGCCTTGTGATACTTGCTGTGCTCATAATCTCGCGTCGATCACGTAGTGGCCCTCTGGCGTGCGGGCGTCTCCTTCGCGCTGCTTCGCCGGAAGTCCTCCCTGGCCAAGCGCGACCTTGTAGGTGCGAATCACCTTGCCACCTGCAAGGAGCTCCATGACGTGATCTTTCTTCATGATCAGAATGACATCAGCTCGCTGCTGGCTTTGGCCTGCGATCGGGGGTGGTAGGGCGTACTGAAGCCGTCCGGAGAAGGCGAACAGCAGCGCAATCGCAGCATGGATAGAGCGTGCCAGAAGCTTGCTTGAACGCCGGCCGAAGAGCATGCCGAAACTGTAAACCATTCTTCTACCGTGAACATCGACGAGACTGTCACTTGGCGTCAACCGGGCCACTCATGTAAAACAAGCGACGGGACCGAGGTTACTCCCTGGCAGGGTTCCGAATACTCCCATGAATAAGGTTTACCCGAATCCGAAAGCTGCGTTGGAAGGCATTATGCACGATGGCATGCTTCTCGCGGTCGGCGGATTTGGTCTGTGCGGCGTTCCCGAAGAACTAATCCTGGCACTTCGTGACTCTGGCGTGCGCAATCTCACCATCGCAAGCAACAACGCCGGCGTCGATGGTGCAGCTCTAGGATTGCTGCTGGCAACGCGCCAGATCAAGAAAATGATTTCCAGCTACGTTGGCGAAAACGTGGAATTCGAGCGCCAGTTTCTCGCTGGGGAGATTGAAGTCGAATTCTGTCCGCAGGGAACTCTCGCCGAGCGGCTGCGCGCGGGCGGAGCAGGAATCCCCGGCTTCTATACCCGAACCGGCATCGGCACCATCATCGCCGAAGGCAAGGAGCACAAGGAGTTTGACGGAAAGACATACATCCTCGAACGGGGAATACAGGCCGACCTGGCGCTGGTGAAAGCGTGGAAGGCCGACACGCACGGCAATCTCATTTACCGCCGCACAGCGCGCAACTTCAATCCCAACGCTGCCACATGCGGCAAAATCACGGTTGCCGAAGTGGAACAACTCGTCGAGCCTGGCGAACTCGATCCGGACGATATTCACACGCCCGGCATCTTCGTTCACCGTCTCGTCCACATTCCGAACCCGGTCAAGCGTATTGAAAAGAAAACCACGAGAGAGGGTTGACCCGATGCCCTGGACACGCAACCAGATGGCTGCACGAGCTGCGAAGGAACTAGAGGACGGCTTCTACGTCAACCTCGGCATCGGCATCCCGACGCTCGTCGCCAACTTCATCCCCGCAGGCATGACCGTCACGCTGCAATCTGAGAATGGCCTGCTTGGCATGGGGCCCTACCCTCGCGAATCAGAAGTCGATGCCGACCTCATCAACGCAGGAAAAGAGACCGTGACATTTGTTCCCGGAGCCGCGACCTTTTCGAGCGCGGATTCGTTCGCAATGATCCGTGGCGGCCACATCGATCTTGCAATCCTCGGCGCGATGCAGGTCTCTGAACGCGGAGACCTCGCGAACTGGATGATCCCAGGCAAACGCGTGAAAGGGATGGGCGGCGCCATGGACCTGGTCTCCGGCGTACGCCGCGTCATCGCGCTGATGGAACACACAACTCCCGATGGCGGGCACAAGCTTTTGCCCCAATGCTCGTTGCCACTCACAGGCAGTGCCGTTGTGCATCGCGTGATCACCGACTTGTGTGTGCTCGATGTGACCGATCGCGGCTTCGAGGTGTTTGAACTCGCTGACGGAGTCTCGCGAGAACAAGTGCAGGAGCGCACCGGCGCACAAGTTCATTTCCGCTAGAGACTCGGAAGTTCGCCTATTTGTTCCAGAGTGGCTTTCTCTTCTCAAGAAAGGCGGCAATGCCCTCGCGAAAATCGGCGGTCTCCCGGGACGCGGCATTGGCTTCAAGAGCAGCATTGATTGCAGCATCAACCCATGCCCTATTCTGGGCGATCAGCAACTCTTTGGTTGCCTTTATCGATTCCGGACTGTTGGCAAGCAGCACTTCGGCGGCTGACTGGGCCCGTATCATTAGCTCGCCATGCGCCACTATCTCATTCACAAGCCCAATCTGATGTGCCTCCGCCGCATCGAAGAGCCGTCCAGTAAGCAGAAGATCGCGGCAACGCTTCTCGCCAACCTGCAGTAACAGAAAAGCTGAAACCAGCGCCGGGACAAAGCCAATCCGCACTTCGGTGAATCCGAACTTCGATGCAGGAGTCGCCAATGTGAAGTCGCACACCATCGCCAGTCCGGTTCCGCCTGCGATCGCGGGGCCATGCACCGCGGCGATTGTGGGAATCAGAAGCTCCCTTATCGCGAGAAAAAGCCGGGCAATGCGTTCCGCGTCGGTTCGATGATCTGCAGCGGTTTTGTTCTGCATCGCCTGCAACTCAGAGAGATCGAGGCCCGAACAAAATGCCTCACCCGCCCCGGTGAGAATGAGCACCCGAAAGCTGCCGGCAGCAGTCTCCTCCAGAGCCCGAATCAGCTCCGTCTGCATCTCCTGCGTCATTGCGTTGCGACGCTCAGGACGATTCAGCGTAATGGTGCGGATCGGAGGATTGTCGTCGATCAGAATCGTTCTATAGCTCACAGGCTCTCCGGTTCGGCTGGCTGGAGGTCATTGAACAGGAACCCCAAATCGGCTCGAAATCTCGCGGCTTGCCGAGATCAGCGCATCGATTCCCTTGAGCTCGGGTAATGCCGCCCCGCAACGGCGCAGTTCCTCGATGAGCACTTCAGTAGGAAGATTCCCCACCAGCACGTCCTGCGCAAAAGGGCACCCGCCAAGCCCCGCAATTGCAGAATCGAACCGTCTGCAGCCGGCATTGTAAGCCGCTCTTATTCGCTCTGCCGCCTCATTCGGCCGCGCGTGAAGATGAGCACCGATCTCAAGGCCACGATACTCCGCGATCACGGCTGTGAGAACTTCTTCGATTTGATCCGGCGTAGCAAGACCTACCGTGTCCGCGAGGGAAATCTGGGTTACTCCGCACTCGGCAATCAGGTCGCAGGCCTGCAGCACTTCGTCCGCGTTCCACGCGTCGCCATACGGATTTCCGAAGGCCATCGAAACATAAGCCACCACGCTCCGGCCCTCCTCTTCGGCGAGCGAGTAGATGGCCTGCAGCACGTCGAGCGCCTTCTCAAGTGTCTGATGTTGGTTGCGCCGCAGAAATTCGGGTGACACGGAATAGGGAAATCCTAATGTCGCCACCCCTTCATTCGCGACGGCGCGTTGCGCCCCCTTCTCATTCACCACGATCCCGATGATCTCGACTCCCGATGGAAGACTTAACTGTGACAGTACCTGCTCTGAATCCGCCATCTGCGGCACCGCGGCGGGCGAGACAAAACTCACCGCATCGATATGCCTGAACCCCCTGTCAATCAACTTCCACAGGTAGTCGGCCTTTACTTCTGGCGCGATCTGGTTCGGCAGTCCCTGCCAGGCGTCACGCGGACATTCGATGATTTTGACTGCGTTCGTCATGCAATTCAGTAACCCGAGCGGAAGTCGTTTAGCCGCGCGATGGATGGACCTTGAGGATTTCGCGCGCAATGACCATCCGCTGGATCTCGCTGGTTCCTTCGCCGATCGTGCACAGCTTCACATCTCGATAATACTTCTCAGCAGGGTAGTCCTTGATAAAACCGTAGCCCCCGAATAGCTGGACCGCGTCATCGCAGATCCGCACCGCAACTTCGCTCGAAAACAGCTTGGCCATTGACGATTCCCGCGTCACCTTGCGCCCGGCATCCTTCAACACCGCCGCCCGCTGCGTGAGAAGCCGCGCGGCATCAAGCTCGGTAGCCATATCGGCGAGCTTCCACTGGATGCCCTGGAATTCTGCAATGCTCTTTCCGAACTGACGACGCTCCTTTACGTATCTGAGTGCCGCATCCAGCGCTCCTCGCCCGATTCCGAGTGCGAGCGCTGCGATCGAAATACGGCCACCATCCAGCACCCGCATGGCGTCAACAAACCCTTCGCCTTCCACTCCGATCAGGTTTTCTTCAGGGATTTCGCAATCTTCGAAGATCAGTTCGCTCGTGTCGCTGGCACGCAGCCCCAGCTTGTTTTCTTTTTTGCCGGCGCGGAAGCCTTTGGTTCCCTTCTCTACGGCAAATGCGGAAAGCCCATGGGTTCCCTTGCTCTTATCGGTCGATGCGATCACGACCGCAACATCGGCATAGTGGCCGTTGGTGATGAAGGTCTTGTTGCCGTTCAGGACGTAGCGGTCACCCTTTTTCACGGCCGTCGTGCGCGAATTGCTGGCGTCAGAACCTGCCCCCGGCTCGGTGAGCCCCCACGCGCCGATCCATTCGCCTGTCGCGAGCTTGGAGACGTAGTTCTTTCTCTGTGCATCGTTGCCCGCGAGGAAAATGTGGTTGGTACAGAGCGAGTTGTGCGCGGCCACAATGATCCCGATCGACCCGTCAACCGCAGCGAGTTCTTCGATCGCGAGCACATAATCCACATAGCCCAGGCCCGATCCGTTCAGCTCCGGCGGAAAGATCACTCCGAGCAGCCCCATCTGGCCCAGCTTCTTCACCACGTCCAGCGGGAATTCGCTGGCCTCATCCCACTTCATCACGTTAGGCGCGATCTCTCGCGCGGCAAAGTCGCGGATCTCGCGACGGAGTTGTTCCTGCTCTTCGGTGAGTACGAATGGGTAGAGGCTTTCGGTTGTCTCGAGCTCGAGGCTCATGTTGGCTCCTGTTCGTCCGAGGATTGACCCCAGCCTGTTGCTGACTGGGTAAGATGCCGAGTTTCGGATGTGCGTCAGATGACGCGCGAGACTACTAAGTCTGCAGAACTCCGGGATTGAACTTCGGAATGTCCGGATTCATCGCGCAGGCCTCCAGAGCCGTGATCAGGACGTCCCGCGTTTTCACTGGGTCGATGATCGCATCAATCCAAAGACGCGCTGCACCGTAACGCGGATCAGCTTGAGCATCATAAGTTGACTTGATCTCATCGTAAAGCGCGGCCCTGTCTGCCTCCGAGAGCACTTTGCCGCCACGCTCGACTTGTTTCGCGCGAACCTCCGCAAGAGTGCCCGCAGCCGATGCGCCACTCATGACTGCGTAGCGGGCTGTCGGCCACGCAAATAGAAACCGCGGATCATACGCTTTACCGCACATTGCGTAGTGTCCAGCACCGAAACTACCTCCGATAATTACGGCGATTTTCGGAACTACGCTGGTGCTTACGGCGGAGACCATCTTTGCGCCCGCACGGATAATCCCCGACCACTCCGCATCTTTGCCGACCATGAACCCATTCACATCGTGCAGAAATACGAGCGGCACCAGGTTCTGATTGCAATCCATGATGAAACGAGCGGCTTTCTGGGCGCCTTCGGTATAGATGACGCCACCCACCTCGATTCGCTTTGCGCCGGCAGAAGGCCCCATAGCAACGGTCTGATTCTGATTCGTCTTCTGATTTGCGACGATGCCCACGGCATGGCCGCCGATGCGCGCGTAACCGCAAAGCACCGTGCGACCAAATCCCTCTTTATACTCGTCGAATTCGCTGCGATCGACGATTCGCGCGATAATCTCACGCATTTCATAGATATTGCTGGAGCCGGGCGCGGGATTCAGCACACCATAAACGTCTTCGATCGCGTACTTCGGGGCATCCTGTTTCGGATCGTAAGGCGTGCGGCTAAATCGATCCGCCGAAGCACTTAACAAAGGCCTCGCTCCGAACTTGTCTACCAGCGATCGCATCCGCGCGAGGCAGTGATGGTCGTCTGGTTCTTTGAAGTCCACCGTGCCTGAAATTTCCGCATGCATTGCAGCGCCGCCCAACTCTTCGGGATCGGTCTTCTGCCCGATGGCGGCCTGCACCAGCGAAGGACCTGCAAGGAAAAGTCCAGATCCCTCGGTCATCAGCACCGTATCGGTCATGACCGGGAGGTAAGCCCCCCCGGCCACACACATACCCATGATGGCCGTGATTTGCGGGATTCCCAGCGAACTCATCACGGCGTTATTGCGAAAGACGCGGCCAAAGTCATCGGTATCGGGGAAAACATCTTCCTGCAGAGGCAGAAACACTCCCGCCGAATCGACGAGATAGAGCGTCGGGATCCTATTCTCAAGCGCGATGTTCTGCGCGCGAATAACCTTCTTCGCCGTCATCGGGAAGAACGCCCCAGCCTTCACCGTTGCGTCATTGGCAACGATCATGCACAGTCGGCCGCAGACCCGTCCAAGCCCGGTAACTACGCCAGCTCCCGGAGCACCACCATACTCTTCGTACATCTCGAACGCGGCCCACAAGCCGAGCTCGAGGAACTCGCTTCCTTTGTCCAGCAGCAGATCGAGCCGCCCGCGAACCGTAAGCCGTTTCTTCGCATGCTGCGCAGCGACGGCTTTGGCTCCGCCACCCTGCCGGATCGCCGCCTCCTGCGCGCGAATCTGCTTCAGCAACTCGACAAGCGCGGTGCGATTCGTTTTTGCACGGGGGGAGTTGAGATCAAAGCTGGATTCGATCACGTTTTGAAGTTTCGTGCCTTCGGGCATTCCTGTCTCACGCAAACTCGCAGACTATAGCACCTTGGATGGTAGGTACGTCCAGACGGTCACTTGAGTTGATGAAATGCAAGAACGCTCAGACCGCGGTCTTAGAACGAGCACCGTGCCAGTAAAGGACTAAGCCCAGCAGGATCGAAAGCACTGTCCCGCCGATCAGTTTCATCTCAAACCCAATCTTGTTGACTGATTCACCCGGTGGGACAGCCGAGACGATGATGCCAAGCAGCACGACCGCGAATCCCAGCCCTCCGCAAATCCAGGTTCCGCCGATTCCCCCTGGTATGAGAACCGCATGAGGGTTTCCATTGCGATCGCCACGATACGCCAGCTTAATCACAGCTCCAAACATATACAGGAACGGAATGAAGTAGAGAATGATCGCAGCGTCGATCAGGAACTGGTATGCCTCGACGACCGTGGGGCTGTTAATCTGACTGACCAGCAGAATCAGGCCCGATACCACTGCCTGGACAAGAATAGAGATATACGGCGTCTTCCACTTCGGATGGATCTTGCCGAATGCCGCCGGCAGATAGCGGTCGATACCGACAACAAAAGGGACTCGCGCGATTCCAGCAACGGTGCTGCCCACTCCGCCGGCATTCCCGAACGTGACAAGCACGGCTGCCAGAACGCCAAGAAATCCAATGCGCAGGGCCATCGATCCGATTGTGATGGCACTGAACACTCCGCTCCGCGGATCGACGTTTGCAGCCGGTATCAATGTCAGGATGGCAAACGTTCCCGCGATATACATCAGGGCAATCAGCGCACCAGCTCCAAACACGGCCCGCGGAAGCGTGCGCTGCGGATCCCGTACCTCCTCGCTCATCGCTGAGACCAGCTCCAGCCCCGTAAAGGCGAACGCGATCTGCGACCAGAAGTTCACCGTGCTCCAGTTCCAGCTCGGCATCATGTTGTGGAGGGTGAAGTGAGTCGCGCTTCCGTTTCGGACACCGACAATCAAAGCGACGACCGCTAGAATCACCAGCGGAACATACGTCCCCACCCCACCGGCATTCTGCAGCCATTTGCCGATGTTCAATCCAATGATGTTCAGGACGACCGCAACGAAGAGTAGCCCGAGCGAAACGCTGAGCAGAAATGTGCGGTCCTGGGCTAGCGCAGCACCGCGGCCGCCCATGATGTAAGCAGCCATTGACGCACTGGCCAGCAGCAGTCCCGGAAAATAGAAGACCGTGTAGATCCAGTAGGTCCAGCCGGCGATAAAGCCGTGAAAGTCGCCGAATGCTTCCTTCGACCAGGCGTAGAGCCCGCCCTCGTGGGGAAACCGTGAAGACAGTTCGTTGATGACCAGGGCGCCTGGAACGAAGAAAAACACGGCCGCGATAACCCAGAGACTGATGGAGGATGTTCCGTTATGTCCGGCAGCGGCGATCCAACGTGGGCCCAGGACGGTGGCGATGTTGAACAGCAGCACGTCCCAGAACCCCATGGTTTTGCGCAACTGCGACTTGGGATCTCGCGGCGGAGGCGCGGAAATCGTCATGAAGCCACCTCAGCGCAGAAGCATCCGGGTTCTTGCATAGGCGACCATCATAGTTCCGTCCCGAAGATGGGACAAACGACGGAGATAACCCAGCCTATCTCAGCGGAAAGCGCCGCCGTACCTCGTGCCTCGTACCGCCGGGCCCGAGAAACGATTCGTACAGGAGAAATTCCGTAGCGATAAACGGCGGGAATTCAAAATCCTGCCTGGCGCGGCCTTGTAGCTTGCGTAGTACGCTGACCCGGTCGTCGCCCTTCGCCCGCGCCAGGGTGACATGGGGATGATACGGCCGATCTTCCGCAGTGAACCCGCACTGTCCAATAGCCGCAGCAACCTGCTTCCCCAGCTGCCGAAGCTCTGTGGACACCTCGACACCGGCCCAGAAGACTCCAGCCCGATCGAATATCCCGGTGTCCTTGAGCGCGACTGGGACCCGCGGCGACCGAATCCCCGCAAGGCGCTCGATCACGCACTCACTGGTTTCGGCTGAGCACTCCCCGAGAAACTGAAGAGTGATGTGCCACGTCTCCGGCGAACTCCAGCGCAGACCGTCGCCCGCGCCGCGAAGGCTGCGCTGCACGCTATCCAGCGCCTCGATCACCGGCGAAGGCAGCGGAATTCCGACAAACAGCCGCATACTCGCTCAAAGATATTTCGCGAACAACTCGATCTGCTTCGCCTGGTAATCTCGCCGTTCGACCGGCGAAGAGAGAACCGTGGAAGTTGAAGTCGCGCCCAGTGCTGAAAGCCTGTCGATGAGTGTCTCAAGATGCCGGATCGAAACCACGTCAGCCTCGAGAATGAACGACTCAGAGCCCGTGATCCGATGACAGCGACTGATCTCGCTCAGTTCTTTCAGAGCCGTTACGGTCCGGGTGATCTGCAATTCGCCTCCCGGAATCGTCAACCTCACAATCACGCGGATCGGCACGCCTAGCCTCGCGCTGTCGAGCGAGGCGTGGTAACCCGTGATGACCCCCGCTTCCTCAAGCCGATGAACTCTTTCCGCGACAGCGGGCGTCGATAGCCCGATCTGACGCCCAAGTTCAGCGAAGGAGATTCGCGCGTTCCGCTGGAGGGCCTCGACGATCTTCCAGGCAATTGCATCCAGTTCAATTCGATTGGGAGTGGTCTTGTGTGCCATCTGACAGGAATCCTTAATCTGCACCCCATATTACGCCTAATGCCATTAGGCCGAGGAGCTGCATTTTCCAAGAAACTCCATGTTCAGGCATCTGCGCACGGGCCTATCTTATCCAACAGCCGGGAAGTAAATTCCCCGTCAGCTCTCCCCGTTCCCGGCACAGGAGGTACCAGCATGAGCGCAACCGTGCACTCTGCCCCAGCGCATCTGAATTCGCAGCCAACCACACAGTCAACCCCAAAGGGCGAAGACTTCCTTCCGCTGAAGGGCACGGACCATGTTGAGTTTTACGTCGGCAATGCCCGCCAGGCTTCTTACTTCTACCGCGCGGCTTTCGGCATGTCCCTGGTTGCGTATGCCGGTCCTGAGACCGGTCAACGCGATCGCGCCTCGTACGTTGTGCAGCAGGGGAAGATCCGGTTCGTACTCACCACCCCGTTGCGCGGCGGCGATGCCATTGCGGAGCACGTGGGCCGTCATGGTGATGGCGTCAAGGTGGTTGCGCTGTGGGTCGACGACGCCCGCAAAGCCTGGGAGGAAACGACTCGTCGCGGCGCAATCAGCGCGGCGCAGCCTCATGTTCTGGCAGACGACCGCGGGCAAGTGGTTCTCTCCAGCATTCGCACCTACGGCGACACGATCCACACGTTTGTCGAACGGACGAACTACTCCGGCGCCTTTCTGCCGGGCTATCGGGCGATTGCGGATGATCGGGTCGCTCGACCCACCGGGCTCCTCCACATCGATCACATGGTGGGCAATGTGGGCTGGCACGAGATGGATGAGTGGGTCCAGTTCTATTCCAACGTGATGGGCTTCTCGCTCTACCAGCACTTCGATGACAAAGACATTTCGACCGAGTATTCAGCCCTGATGTCGAAGGTGATGTCGAACGGGAATGGCTACGTCAAGTTCCCGATTAACGAGCCGGCTGAGGGCAAGAAGAAATCGCAGATCGAGGAATATCTCGAGTTCTATGGCGGTCCCGGCGTCCAGCACATTGCGCTTGCGACAAACGACATCCTGCATACGGTGAGCAAACTCAGCGAACAGGGAATCGAATTCCTGCATGTACCGCACACCTACTACACAGAACTGCAGGGCCGCGTGGGAACGATTGACGAGCCCATTGAGGAACTGGAGAAGCTGGGCATCCTCGTAGACCGCGATCCCGAGGGCTACATGTTGCAGATCTTCACGCGCCCTGTCGAGGACCGGCCGACGCTGTTCTACGAGATCATTCAGCGCAAGGGCAGCCGCAGCTTCGGCAAAGGTAACTTCAAGGCGCTGTTTGAAGCGATTGAACGCGAACAGCAAGCTCGCGGCAACCTGTAGGGGAGGATGCGATGACAACAGAGACGCTGGTCGCGGCAGCTCCTTACTTGATCGAACAGAATTACTCCGCCTACACAGACGAACAACATGCGGTCTGGGCGGAGCTTGTGGGCCGCGTGCTTCCCGAGCTAGAGAAGCATGCGGCTCGCTCTTATCTCGACGGATTTCAGATCATCGGTCTGCAGCGAGACCGCCTTCCGCGCCTCGCATCCATCAGTGCACGGCTGGAGCCACGGACAGGCTGGAACTCGACGCCTGTCAGCGGTTTTCTGCCTGCGCCCGCATTTTTCGAGATGCTGGCCGCTCGCCGGTTTCCAACCACGACATGGTTGCGGAGTCGCGATTCTCTGGAATACACGCCCGAACCGGACATTTTCCACGATGTGTTTGGTCACGTTCCGATGCACGCAAACAAGGTCTTCGCCGATTTTCTACAGCACTATGGACGCGTTTGTGCATCCATCGAAGATGAAGCAGTGTTGGAAAAGCTGGGCAGGCTCTTCTGGTATACGGTTGAGTTTGGGCTCATGCGCGAGGGCAGCGAGATCAAGGTCTACGGCAGCGGGTTGATCAGCTCTCACGGTGAGTGCAGAAACGTCACCGAGGATCACTGCGCCGTTCACGATTTTTCATTGGACGAGGTGCTTGACACTCCGGTAAAAGTGGACGAGTTTCAGAAGGTGCTGTTTGCCATCGACAGCTTCGATCAGATGTACGAGGCCATGCACGAAGCGGAACAACGTGTTCTACAAAACAGCTTGTAAGGTGATGAGGCATGTCCGAAGAGCTCCGGTATCAAACCGGTTTTGGAAATGAGTTTGCCACCGAGGCTGTTGCCGGTGGCCTGCCGCAGGAACAGAACGCACCACAAAAGCACGCTCTCGGCTTGTACACCGAGCAATGCAGCGGAAGCCCGTTTACAGCGCCGCGTGCTGCCAATCGCCGCACATGGACGTATCGCATTCGTCCTTCTGTGACGCACAAGCCCTACCAGGAGATCCCCGCCAGGCTGATTCGGAGCGGGCCGTTCCTCGAAGTGCCGACTTCGCCGAACCAGTTGCGCTGGAATCCGCTGCCTGTTCCCGAAGAGAAGACCGATTTCGTCGACGGCATTGTTACCCTGGGTGGCAACGGAGATCCGGCGATGCAGGTTGGCGTTGCCATTCACATCTACGCCTGCAATGCGTCGATGGAAGATCGCTTCTTCTACTCGGCAGATGGGGAAATGCTGATCGTTCCCCAGATGGGCCCTGCGCGGTTCCACACGGAGTTCGGCATTCTGGACGTCGCTCCCGGCGAGATCTGCGTGATTCCGCGTGGCATCAAGTTCCGCGTCGTTCTCGTAGAGAAGCAGGCTCGTGGATACATCTGCGAGAACTACGGACTGCCCTTCCGCTTGCCGGAGCTTGGCGCAATCGGCGCGAATGGACTCGCGAACCCTAGAGACTTCAAAGCGCCTGTCGCGGCATTTGAAGATCGAGACGGCGAGTTCAGCATCACCTCAAAGTTTCTCGGCCGGCTGTGGTCTGCGTCCATCGATCACTCGCCGCTCGATGTTGTCGCCTGGCACGGCAACTACACGCCCTACAAGTACGATCTGGCCCTCTTCAACTGCATCAACACCGTCACCTTCGATCATCCCGATCCCTCCATCTACACCGTGCTCAGCGCACCATCGATTACGCCCGGGACAGCCAATTGCGACTTCGCGATCTTCCCGCCGCGCTGGATGGTGGCGGAGCACACCTTCAGGCCGCCATGGTTTCATCGCAATCTGATGAACGAATTCATGGGCCTCGTCTTCGGTGCCTACGATGCGAAAGCTGAGGGATTCGTCCCGGGCGGAGCAAGCCTGCACAACTGCATGGCAGGACACGGCCCGGATGCGGAGACATTTGATCGAGCATCCAACGCCGAACTCAAGCCGCAGTATCTTGCGAATACGCTGGCCTTCATGTTCGAGACACAGCTTGTCGTCCGTCCGACAAAGTTCGCTATGGAGACCCGCATTCTGCAGCATGAGTACTTCGAATGCTGGCAGGGATTGAAGAAGCACTTCGGGCAGGGCACGCAGGCAAAGCCAAAGAAGAAATGACTGCCGTTGAAACGCTACTCACGGGCCTGATTGATTATGCAGGCCTATACCCGCCTGCCGGGCTCGACATGCGCACCGCCGTGCGCAACTACTTGAGCTACCAGGACGGCCCGCACGCCTTTGCGCTCGGGCGCTTTATCGTCGACATTGCGCGCGCCGATGAGCTGCATGAAGCCGCAGGCGATGCGCTTGGCGCAATGCCGCTCAGTTTGATCGCACCGCCGGAAATCGATGCACAAAAGCTCTCTGTACTCATCGACAAAGGGTTCCGCATCGAGTCTGTCGAGATCAAATGTGCCGATCTCGCATCCATCGCAGAGCTGGGCAGGGGATTGCCGAAAAACCTCGAACGCTACATCGAAGTGCCGATTCATGACTCACCCGCACGGCTCGACATTCTTGCTGCATCCCGCATGCACGCCAAGCTTCGCATGGGAGGTGTCGTGCCCGAGGCGTTTCCAGATGCGAAATCGGTTGCGCTCGTCTTGAAGGAGTTTCTTAATCGGAACACCGCCTTCAAAGCCACAGCCGGCCTGCATCATCCCATTCGCTCGCGCCATCACCTCACCTACGCGTCGGACAGCTCAACAGCAGTGATGCACGGCTTCCTCAATCTTGCCTGCGCATCCATCCTGCTACACTCCGGCTGGTCGGTTGACGAGGCGGTGGACACAATCGAGGAAGAAGATCCCAGCGCGTGGCATGCCACTTTGGAAGTCGTTCGCTGCCGCAACTTTGCTTGGAGCAGCGCGCCACTGCGCGACATGCGAAGCTTCTTTACCAGTTTTGGATCGTGTTCTTTCACCGAGCCGATCCACGACTTGGAGGCACTCGGATGGCTATGAGCAGTTGGGTAGAGAGTGCGAACCTGCAGGGTAGCGACTTCCCTCTGGAGAACCTGCCCTATGGCGTGTTCACTCAAGGAGAATCGAAGCGCATCGGAGTGGCCATCGGCGATCAGATCCTTGATCTACATGGTTGTGCGAAGAGTGGATTGCTTAGCCAACTTTCATCGGACACCATCGCCGCATGTTCAAGCGACTCTCTGAACGCGCTGATGGCGCTGAGCACTGCTGCGTGGTCTATGCTGCGGGCGCAACTCACCAGCCTTCTAAGCGCCGAAGCCGGGCCGGAGGTGCGCGAGCGAGCGAGGCGTCATCTCGTCCCCATGCGCGATGTCCGGATGAACGTGCCGGCGCAGATTGGCGACTACACCGACTTCTACGCATCCATCCACCACGCTACCCGCGTTGGCAAGCTCTTTCGTCCCGACAACCCGCTGCTGCCGAACTACAAGTATGTTCCGATCGGCTACCACGGGCGAGCTTCATCGATCGTTGCAAGTGGCGCCAGCATCCGGCGGCCCAGCGGGCAGACAAAGCCTGCGAGCACTTCGGAACCCATCTTTGGCGCTTCGCGATCTCTGGATTACGAACTGGAGATGGGCATCTTCGTTGGTCCGGGCAATCCGCTCGGCGAACCGGTTCCCATCGACAGAGCTGAAGAGCATATCTTTGGCCTCTGTCTCGTCAACGACTGGTCTGCCCGCGACACTCAGTCATGGGAGTATCAGCCGCTGGGACCGTTTCTGGCCAAGAGCTTCGCGACAACGGTCTCTCCCTGGCTCGTGACGCTGGAGGCACTTGCTCAATATCGCGTGCCCGCGGCAGAGCGCTCGAAGGAAGATCCCGCGCCTCTTCCCTACCTTACGACGGAAAACGTGTCATGTTCCGCAATCGAAGTGACGGTCGAAGTCTTCTTGCAGTCTCAGAAGATGCGCGCGCAAAACATCGATGCGGTCCTGCTGAGCAGAGGAAACCTGCGCGATCTCTACTGGACCGTCGCGCAGCTTCTGGCGCACCACACCAGCAACGGCTGCAATCTCCGGCCTGGCGACTTACTGGCCACCGGCACGATCTCCGGCCCTGAGGAGGGTTCGGAGGGATGCTTGCTGGAGATGAAGCACCGCTCACATCCTGTGACGCTTCCCACCGGCGAAACGCGTACATTTCTCGAAGATGGAGATGAGGTCGTGCTGCGCGCCTATTGCCAGCGTCCCGGACTACCACGCATCGGCTTTGGAGAGTGCGTAGGCCGGATCCTGCCTGCTCTCGAACCATCGAACTAGTGGGCATCATCGCCGCGGGCTCAATCGCCACCGTGCCTGCTATATCTCTCTGTCGCTGCCCCGCAGGGGTGCTATGAGCGGGCATCGTATGTCACACTTTATGCAGGTGGTAGCTGCGGTTTTGCGCCCGATTCTGAAGCACCACGCCAAATCGCGGCCTGTTACTCATTGAGGGGCCTGTAGCTCAACGGTTAGAGCAGGGGACTCATAATCCCTTGGTTGGGGGTTCGAATCCCTCCGGGCCCACCATTTCCGATCAAACATCCTGCAGCAAAACGAGAGCTCGCAAACGGCTCAGGAATTGGAATTGCACGCGAGCCTCTTGGTGTCGAGCGCCGGGACGTCCTTTGATCAAGAAAAGGTCACTTTGCTTTACGGGCGTTGTCGACGAATTCACGGACCTTTAGGGGGTCCTTGCGGCCGGGAGTGGCCTCGACTCCCGAGGCGACGTCAACTCCCCAGGGTTGAAGCTTGCTTATGGCTTCGCCGACATTCGATGGGCTAAGGCCTCCGGCAGCGATCATCTTGATTCCGGTTCTATGGAATAGAGACGCGGCTGCTTCCCAGTCAAAACAGATGCCGGTGCCACCAATTGCCGTTGGCGTTCGCGAGTCGACGAGTATCGCGTCAAGGTTCTTGTTGCCTGCTAGCAATGCGGCCTTCTGGGACGCGCCGGGAGAGTAGTGGAGTACATGCAGGATGCGGAGGGCGGTTCCGAACCGATGACGCAGCTGGGCGGGCAGGTCTTCGCCACCTTCGAAGTGGAGCTGCACGCCCGTGAGCCCGCAGCTCTGCACGGCGGCTTCGATCTGCTCGAAGCTGGAGTCGACGAAGAGACCGATCTTCTCGATCGAGGACGGAAGCCCGGGGATGATGGATGCTACCTGCTGTACCGTGACGTGGCGGGGGCTGGGAGCAAAGACGAAGCCGACGGCATCTGCACCGGCTTCGGCAGCAAGAAGGGCATCAGGCAACGAGGTGTTCGCGCAGATCTTGACCCAAACGCTCATAGGTTGACTCTTGTTCCGGCGAGGAGATGGACGAGTGCCTCGCCGGGGTCGGGGCGACGCATGAGGCTCTCGCCGATGAGGAAGGCGTCGAAGCCGGCGGCTCGCAGGCGGCCGATGTCATCGGACGTGGAGATGCCGCTCTCGGCGACACGGAGTACCGATGAAGGGATACGGTCTACCAGCTCCAGGCTGGTTTCCATGCGCACTTCGAAGGTCTTCAGGTTGCGATTGTTTACGCCAATGGCGTCCGCTCCGCCGTTGCCGAGCGTATCAAGAACCTCGTCGAGTTCATCCGGGGTGTGTACCTCCACCAGGACGTCCAGTTCGAGTTCGTGAGCGACTCGCGAGAAGCGCTTGAGTTCCTCTCTAACGAGGGCAGCAGCGATGAGGAGGATGGCATCGGCATGATGGGCGCGAGCTTCGAGGATTTGATACTCGTCGACGGTGAAGTCCTTGCGGAGGCAGGGTAGGTCAACCGCCGCTGAAGCGATCTCGAGGTTGCGCAGGCTGCCCTGAAAGTAAGCTTCATCGGTGAGGACGGAGAGGGCGGCCGCTCCCCCATACCGGTAGCGAGCGGCCAGCCACTTTACATCAAAGTCTTCCCGGATGAGGCCTTTCGAGGGAGAAGCTTTCTTGATCTCGGCGATGACAGCTGGAGCCGATTCGGAGCGTTTGCGCAATGCGGCTGCCCATCCCCGGGGCTGGTGGAGCGCGGCCATTCGCTCAAGTTCGGGGACAGAGCTGCGATCCTTCGCCGAGGCGACTGTGGCACGGGTGGTAGCGATGATGGTATCGAGCCGGGTGGTCATGTGCTGATTCGAGTATACGAATGAGCCAACACCGCCTGCGATGTTCAGCAATGTCCCCGTTTGGTACCCAACCCTTCCTCCCTACCCCTCCCCCCGTATGTTTTGCACGTAATACATGGGATTGGGTTTATCTCGTGGTTGAGCCGGGCACCTCCGGGGCTGGAGTACGAGATTGAGAGATTCTGTCTTCCTTCGGTGGGCCTGAAGCTCAGCCCACGAACCAAGACCTGTTCGTGGGGACCCAAGCAGACCCTGCTCCCTTCCGGATTGCAGGGATCGGGTCTGTGTAGTGGTGATTGGTCTTTGGTGGTCGTCGGATTGTGTCGTTTTCCTGGTTGCGGGTTTGGAAATCTTGCCGATTCAGTTTGTCAGGACTGTGCCCGGTCCGCACTCTTCCTGCCTACCCCTCCCCCCCGTTTTTTGCACGTAATACATGGGATTGGCTTTATCTCGCGAGTGAGCCTGTGGCTCTTTGTTCTTCCCAGGCATCTCGTTTGGCTGCGATCTGTTTGACAAGTTCTTCCATGTTGCCGG